>Ga0233415_10000017_pt1 | contig 75303 bp, 67 predicted proteins | sample Na_anoxic_12_MG_FD_188631 | JGI IMG/M metagenome (GOLD analysis project Ga0233415, IMG submission 188631) | Seawater microbial communities from Saanich Inlet, British Columbia, Canada - Na_anoxic_12_MG | ecosystem: Environmental > Aquatic > Marine > Inlet | place: Canada: British Columbia...
GGTATGAATGGATTACCAGGTGAAAAAGGTATGACTGGATTACCAGGTCCTAAAGGTATGACTGGATTACCAGGTGAGAAGGGTATGACTGGATTACCAGGTCCTAAAGGTATGACCGGTAGTAAAGGTATGACTGGTCCTCAAGGTATGACTGGATTACCAGGTCCTAAAGGTATGACCGGCAGTAAGGGTATGACTGGATTACCAGGTGAAAAAGGTATGACTGGATTACCAGGTCCTAAAGGTATGACTGGATTACCAGGTCCTAAAGGTATGACCGGCAGTAAGGGTATGACTGGATTACCAGGTCCTAAAGGTATGACTGGATTACCAGGTGAGAAGGGTATGACTGGATTACCAGGTCCTAAAGGTATGACCGGCAGTAAAGGTATGACTGGTCCTCAAGGTATGACCGGCAGTAAAGGTATGACTGGATTACCAGGTCCTAAAGGTATGACCGGTAGTAAAGGTATGACTGGATTACAAGGTCCTAAAGGTATGACTGGATTACCAGGTGAAAAAGGTATGACCGGTAGTAAAGGTATGACTGGATTACCAGGTCCTAAAGGTATGACCGGTAGTAAAGGTATGACTGGTCCTCAAGGTGAAAAAGGTATGACCGGTCCTAAAGGTATGACTGGTCCTCAAGGTGAAAAAGGTATGACCGGCAGTAAAGGTATGACTGGATTACCAGGTGAAAAAGGTATGACCGGCAGTAAAGGTATGACTGGATTACCAGGTGAAAAAGGTATGACCGGCAGTAAAGGTATGACTGGATTACAAGGTCCTAAAGGTATTACTGGATTACAAGGTCCTAAAGGTATGACTGGATTACAAGGTCCTAAAGGTATGACTGGATTACAAGGTCCTAAAGGTATGACTGGATTACCAGGTGAAAAAGGTATGACAGGTCCTAAAGGTGCAACTGGATTACCAGGTGAAAAAGGTATGACTGGATTACCAGGTTCTAAGGGTATGACAGGTCCTAAAGGTATGACCGGTGAAAGTGGAACATCAATGTGTTTTTGTTATTGTTATAGTGAAACAATAGGATGTACAGGTCCTACAGGACCTACGGGATGTTTCAGTGGTAATTTTAATATAAATGGCTCTACTTCTACATTAAGCTTATCTTTTTATGATAGTGATATGAATAATTTAAAAATTTATTTAGAACTTGCACAATTAGGTGGTACAATATCATTTTACAATAAGGAAAATAAAGATAAATTTATAATTTATCAAATTACACAAGGTTCAATTAAGAATGCTTATATTTCTTTTACACTAACAGCACTTTCAACTTCATCTATGTTTGATCCTATGGATTTTATGAATGATACAAAATGGTTTTTATGTTTTGATATTTTTGGAAGTAATGGAAATGATCCTGATCCTGATGAACCAAACGGTGGAAGTGCAGTAGGATGTTATGAATATCAAATTGTTGCAGATGCAGAAGGAGAACCAACTGAAAGTAAAGTAGTATTAAATGATCTATCAATTGGATGTGTTATGAGTGAGGATGTAGTTGAAATTAAACTTAGTTATACAATTTTAAAATGTATAATTGATCCATTTGGAAGTTTAGATTGTAAACCTATAGATATTAAAAATATTATTGAATATATAAATGAAAGTAAAAATAATCCAGTAGGTTTTCTTGAATTAAATGGATCATGTGGGTCTGCATCATATAATATTATAAATATTACTGATAATGGAACATACGTAACAATGGATGTTGAATATATAATTGGAATTATTCCTTTAGAATTTTGTATAGATGATAATTTAACTATTTGTTTAGAAAGAAATGATGAGAAAATGGATTGCACATGTAATAGCTATATATTTACCAGTGATTGGAACAATATGGGGATGACAGGAGCAACTGGTGCTACAGGTTCAGCGGGATATTTCTCTATTTCAGGTGATGGTGCTACTGGAATTAATCCTGAAATTATTATATCATATGATGATTTTAATAGTAATAATTTATCACTCTATTTACAGAATTTACAAGAAACAGGTGGACATATAACATTTTGTAATAAAAATGATCCATGTAAAAAAGCTATTTACTCTTTCAATTCTAAATCTGTTTCGCCATCTGATACTTATTTCTGTACACCAACAATTACTGCATCATCAACTAAAAAATTATTTCCTATAGATGATTTCCCATTTGAAGATGATGAAGAATGGTTGATATGTTTTGATGCAATTGGTAGTGGAATTACAGGACCCCAAGGTCCACAAGGTATGAAGGGTATGACAGGTCCAAGAGGTCCAACTGGTGAATGTATCAAATGTGATTTAGATTATATTACAGTTAGAAAAACTATGGGTCAAGAATTGTATCCAGGTGCTACAGGTTGCACTGGCGGTGATTGGACGGAAATAGATTTTGAAGATATTGAAAATACAAACACCAATAATTACACATTTATACCATCAGATACAATTAAAATTGATGTTGCTGGTACATATAGTTTAGATTACACAGTATTATTTGAAGTAAATGATTCTTCAGAATCTGGTGATTATAGTATATTACTAAGAATTGAAAAGAATGGAATTGTAATGCCTGATTCTAAGACTATTTATAGAAATATTTTAGATTGTAAAGATTCATTTACACTTTCTACCAGTTATAATTTTGAAGCAAATGATGGTGATATGATACAACTGTTTGCTAAAAATAATAGCTCTACAGGTATTGTAACTATTTTAGATTGTTCCTTCTTAACTATTAATCATTTAATTGGATGTATTGGTCCAACCGGTCCAATGGGTGAAAAAGGTATGATAGGAATAACAGGTCCACAAGGTCCAATAGGTCCAACAGGAGTATGTGTTAAATGTGATCAAGAGTTTATATCTGTTCGAAAAGATATGGGTCAATTTATTGAAGGAGGTGCAACTGGATGTACAGGTGGTATTTGGACAATGATAGAATTTGATGTTATAGAATATAATGATCCTATTTATTTTGAATTTATTTCACCAGATAAAATTCGTATTATTGAAGATGGTAATTATCATTTAGATTATAGTTCTTTGATTAGAATTAAAGATTCATCTGGAGATTATAATTTATTATTAAAAGTAGAAAAAAATGGAATAGTTATTCCTGAATCAAATCAAATTTATAGAAATGTATTAGATAATAAAGATACAATTGCATTAACTAATAGTTTTAATTTTGTAGCTATGAAAGATGATATGATACAAGTATTTGTCAAAAATAATACTTCATCTGGTGATGTAGAAATTTTATCTGATTCTTTTATCACTATTAATACATTATTTGGATGTATCGGTCCACAAGGTCCAACTGGTCCAAGTGGATTTATTGAACCTGGTAAAGATAGAGTTATGATCTCACTTGGAAGTAATCAACCTATTGATGGTATTGATGGTAATTTAATAGGTTTTGGAGATATATCTACTGATATAGATGACGTAGCACTACCTTCTCCCGCGAATGGAGAATTTTCAAAATTAGTATTCAGTTTGAAATGTAATAATGGTATTACACCAGTAAGTGGACAATCAGTTGAAGTGTATTTAGTTGTAATTCCATATGATGGAATGCGATATTGTAATTCACCAATAACATTAACAAAAATAAAAAACTTCTTAGAAAGTTGGGAAATGAATAACGGAACAACATTGATAGAATGTACAGGAATAGCAACAGCATTAGATGAGGCTGATGTGCCAACTGGTACAAAGATTGGATTGAAGACAGTTTTAAATGAAGGTGAACAATGTGCAATTTGCAATGATGGAAATCTTCCAATTAATTCATGTGATATTTTTGCAATTTGGGTTAGACCAATTGGAGTTTTTACATCATTCAAGCCATCTGTATCATTGATTTTAGGAACACAGTAATTGTTATGGTAAAAATTAGTAAAAATATACAAATTATAAATAAAATTATTTATAAATAAATTTATTTATTCATATTAGCTAAATCAGTAACAGAATATCTTTCTTGAGGAAAACTTATATATTTATCTTTCATAATTGTATAACTATTATCATCTTCATTTACAAAAATATCTATAGGTATTTTCGCATTATCTGTACTACCAAAAGTTGTTCCCATTTCCCTATATTTTGAACTTTTTATAAATTCTTGTTTGGGAACTGTATATTCATCTGTAAATTCTAATCTTACAGGACCACTTCCTAATGATGTTTGACTACCATATCCTGTAGTGATAAATCGATTTGTTACTGTACCTGTAATATAATCACCTGCATGCGGCCAACATTTTTCTACACATTTAGGTTTTGGTTTTTCACAATTTTTTACGGATTCGGTACATTTTGATGTATCTTTTTCTACATTGTAACTTACATTGATATTGATAGGTCTAATATACTGTTTTTTCAATTTTTTATCAGTATCTGTAGCTGGATGTTCCATTATTTCAGATGTTAAATCTTTCAATGATATATTTGATTCATCATTTAAAGATATATCTTTGCTTATAGCTTCATCTTTTTCATCATCAGACTTATTATTTGATTCATTATCAGTACATTTTTCTCTTTCATCTTCTACATCGCTTTCATTATTTTCAAAATGTTCATTTGTTTGTAAAAAACTTTTAGTTAAATTTGCACAAATAATTAAGAAAAAAACTGTTAATAATAATATATTTAATATCTTCATTTATATATATTATTGTAATAAAATAATATCATATTAAATTATTATGAATACAAGATTTAATACAAAAAATTTATATGATAAATATTCCGGTGTTATAGAATTAACATCAGATGATTTTGATATTACCGGAAATAATGTTAAAATAATTAATAAACATTTTAAAAATAGTAACGGATTTATTAACTTTTATGCACCATGGTGCCCACATTGTATTAAAATTCAAGAATTATGGAGTGATTTAGCTATAGAATTTAAACATAAATTTGCAATTGGTGCTGTTAATTGCGAAAATAAAAAAAATTATAAAATAAGAGATAAACTAAGAATAATGCAATATCCAACCATTAAAACTGTTTCTAAAAATGGGATCTTATCCAATTATGGTGGTGAATATATTAAAGATGATATGATATTCTATATTTGTAATAAATTATAAATAAAACTTTTTTAGTCAAGCTTAAATTCATAGAAATCTATTTCATCTTTAGCAATTTTCACACCAGCTTGAGGAAAGTTTATAATTATACCATATTTTGAATTAATACCAATTTTTTTTAATTCTCTATCATATTTATAAACTTGAGCTATTTCTGTCTCTTTAGGAGCATTAATCATTGCTTTCAATTCTATAATTATTTCATAATCATGTAAATATAAATCTATTCTTTCTTCTCCTAATGTATAATCTTTACCATCTATATTATATTTTATTAATACTCTTTTTTCAGTTTCATAATTAATATATTTTGAACGTAATTCAATTTCCATAGCACGATGATATATAAATTCAGTATGACCTGGACCCAATTGTTTATACACATTATTTGCAATTTTTTTTATAAATTCATTACATTCATAATGTTGATTAACATTAGTTTTATTTTCATTTTTATTTTCATTTTTATTTTCATTTTTATTTTCATTTTGCATAACAAATAGTAATATCTAAATTTATTTAAGTAGTTTTATAATTAGATTTTATAATTAAGAATAAAATAGATAATGCAATAAGTAATAAAATAATAAAAATAGTGGCTGTTAAGAAAATATAAGGATACAATCTATCTAAAATATAGCAAATAATAGGATCAATTATATGTGTTTTAAGTTGTTGTTGATTATCTTCTTTTTTAAATTCAAAGATAAAATTTTCAATTAATTCATTTGTAAATTTACCCAACATATAGTAAAAATATATAAATTTTTTTATAAATATAAACATAATAATGCGGAATATAATTATATTTTTTACATAACAATTTAAATATATATGGATTATAAAAAAATTGTAGTACCACTTATTAAATATAATAAAACGCAGTTATTTTACAATAATGATAAAGTATTAGTAGAATTACCTATTATGAAATGTAAAAGTGGTATAGAAAAATATTTTAATAAGTATCAATTAATATTAAAAATAGATGATGAAGAATTTCTTAAATTTATCAACTCATTAGAAACTAATAATAGAAAATATTGTAGAAAAGATTCAATATATAAATCAAATGTTAATACATATAATAATAGAAATTCTTTAATACTTAAAGTACCTTATAGATATAATAGATTAGAAGTAAATATTAAGAGTGATAGAATATATTTACCGACTATAGAAGATATTTCACCTGGAATGGAATTAAGATGTAAAATGTTTGTTCCTAAAATATGGAATTACAATACAAATGATAAAATAATGTCTGGTAGTATAATGGAAGTTAAAGAAATATACATTGTATAAAATTGCGTTTTTTATACTTCAAATATTTATAGTTAATATTATATAATATGATTGATTATAAAACAATAGATTTGGATAATATCACTTATCATACACCAAGGAAAAATAATGGTAGATATATTGGTAAAGTATTATATAATAATAATAATATAAAAATAAAAACTCCATTTTTAAAATGCATGAATTCTATAAATATTAGTGAAAATAGATGTTATATGGAATTTGAATTAGATACAAATGATAAAGATTTATATGATTTTTTTGCAGATTTAGATGATATTAATATGAATAAAGCCTATCAAAATAGCGAGGAATGGTTTGGTAATCAATTCCCTTTAGATATAGTAGATGAATATTATAAAAGGTTTATTAGATATAATAGTAAATTACAAAGACCATATATTAAAATTAGAATACCATATGATAAAAATTCTGGAATATTAATGGAAAATTTTGATAATAATGATTTTAATTTTGAAAATTTAATGAGTTTAAATTTAGTTCATGATGGATTACGTTTTTTTAAACAACAATTTACAAGTGAATGGAGTTTAGAAAGTTATGAAGTTGAAAATAGTTATATATTTAAGGAAAATATAGATGAATTAGAAAATACTGTATATAATGACATAAAAGAAAACTCTGAAAATAATTTAGAAACTGAAAATTCTGAAAATAATTTAGAAACTGAAAATTCTGAAAATATTTTAGAAACTGAAAATTCTGAAAATATTTTTGACAATAAAAGTTTAATTGATGAATCTGAAAATATTTTAGAAACTGAAAATTCTGAAAATATTTTTGACAATAAAAGTTTAATTGATGAATCTGAAAATATAATTTCTAAAGAATCTAAAGAAGCTAAGAAAAAATCAACTAAAAGAATTAAAGGAAATATTAAGCCAAAAATAATTAGATATGCGCATAGAGATAGACGTTGGAGATATTAATTACTTTATTTAAATTTAATTTTTAAAATTTTTTTATTTGTTAATAATATAAATGCAAATGAACAATAATATATTATTAATAGTTTTATTAGTAGTACTCGTTCTTGGTGGTACATACTGGTACAATAATTTTTCAGCTGAAGCTTCCGTAGATGTTCAACTTGGCGATACTTCTGAAGGTTTTGAAGGTTATGATACAAACCCACAATTAATGAATCTTGCAAAAGAAGAAGCACCTGTTGGATTAAGTGAAGTGCATGAACCAGAAGATGAAGATAAAGTAGAACAACCAGCTGAAGTTAAAGAAGAAATGACTAACCCTGCCGCGTGTCAAGCAAAAGATTCTTTATCACCTGAAGAACTTTTACCTCAAGATTATTCAAGCACTTGGGCAAAATGTAACCCTGCCGGTGCCGGAAACTTAGACGGCAAAAATTTCCTTGATTCCGGATGGCACGTAGGTATTAACACTGTCGGTCAAACGCTTCGCAATCCGAACCTATCTCTCCGTTCAGAACCGGCGAACCCAATGGTGACTGTCTCGCCTTGGGGGAATAGCACAATTCAGCCTGATACAAATAGAAGGTACTTCGAAGTTGGCAGCTGTTGAAAAAACTTTAACAAGGTCCATGATCCATAAAATTTTATAAATTATACAAAAATAATTTATAAAATACAATAAAATACAATAAAAAATGAAGAAAAATAGGTCCATACGAAAACTGAAGATTAAAACTATATTGAGAGGAGATAAGACTCCTGATTTTTCCAATCACGAATTTAATTCTCACTGGGCATCTGAACTAAGAAATAGATTAAAACAGTATGATCAAAAAAATGGTATGGATTTTGACTTGACAACAGATTGGATAAAAGAGCAATTTGAAATTGATAGATATTCTCACTACTCTGGCATTGAAATGTTTCCAACAAAAACTAAATTTTATCCATTCCAACCATCTATTGAAAGAATTGATAATAGTAAAGGACATACTATGGATAATTGTGTTCTATGTTGTTTTGCTGAAAATTATGGAAGAAATAATATGAATTATGATGACTTCAAAGAATGGTTAAATATAAACTTTCTTAAGAAAGTTGATAATATTGTCAAAATTAAAATCAAAAAATCTTCACCAATCAAATTGATTTGAACATATTATTTATAAAAAATTATATATACAATGGCATACATTTTTATTAAAAAAATGATTATATTTTATTATAAATATCTCTTTACAATAATAATGTCCTATCAACAATTCATTGACGCTGTTTACACCAATAATTTAACAACTTTGAAAAATATGTGTCAAAGTGATCCTAATATCATCAATGAGGTTAATACAAATAGTGCCACATTATTGGCTGATCTTATCTATATGAATTTAGATTTAATGAATCCTAGTACAGAATCTGATCATTTATCAATTGATACCTTTATATTAGTTTTTATAATTAAATCCGGTATCAATTTACCTAAATCAATGGATCTTTTATTTGATTATTCCAGAATGTTTGGATCTTCATTTAATATGACTACTGTCATTTATGAAAGAATGTTGAAAGATCAAAAACAGTACTATGAAAACCTATTGAAGGAAAAATTACAGGAACAGAAGGAACAACTATTAGAGGAGATCTATGCCCCTGATGGCATTGGTTATCAAGCAGCGAAAGAGAGATTTGAAACCCAAAATAAACTTGGTTACTTAAATAATAATACACATTTTGACTTATCACTCAATATTTCGTAAAATTTAACAACTCTATTATATAATACCCTCTCTTCCAATAACTTATAAATAAATTTGTGCAATTGCTTATAATTGTGTATTTTATTTAAAACTTTATATAATTCATCTACATATTTTTGTACAGATTTATTAGACAATTTATGTTTATTTACATTCAAACATAATTTCTGAATTATATCAATTAATTTTTCATATTGTTTCCAATTTTTCTCAAAAATTGTAAGCATTATTTTTTTACTTTCACCCTCTTTTAGCATTTTCACTCTATTTTTAAAATATTTTTTACCATTATCAGAAATAAGAAATTTATGTATCTCTCTCATTTTATGATGATTTTTATAACAAAATTCTTTCTCCATATATAATTAACTAATATTTTAATGCGGATTTATATTTTTAAAAATATATGCATTATAATATAAATCTATGCAAGTTTCACAAGACTTTCAAAATAAAGTGGTCAAATACGTCTCTATAGATAATAAAATTAAACAAGGACAAGAAGCTATTCGCGAGCTTAAAAAAGAGAAAGATAAAACTGGCAAAGATCTTATGATATATATTAAGACTGAAAGTTTACAAGATTGTCCAATCAATATTAGTAATGGTAAGCTAAAATATGCAGTTTCTAAAACCACAGTACCAATGTCTAAAGCATATATAGAACAGAGATTAGAGCAATATTTTAAGAGTAAGAGTAAAGCAACAGAGGTTGTAGAATTTTTATACAAAGATCGTGAGACAAATGAGAAAGAGATTATAAGAAGAATAAATAATAGGAAGAAAGATTAAATTCTATTTTTATATTATCTATTATATTTATAAAATATAATGAATAATTTGAGTTTTGAAGATTGGAAAAAATATTATGAAAAACATATTAACAATTTATACTATATTTTTAGAAACAATCTTAATGATATAGATAAAACTTGCATTAAGAATGAAGATATACTATATGAGAAATTTGTGAAATTTATTTATGAAAATTCAACAAAATGTAAAACATTATTTAATCAATTGTCAGATGATTATTCAGATGATTATTCAGATGATTATTCAGATGAAAACTATTATGATGCGGAAAATACTTATTTTAAATATTTTCGTTTAGAGTAATAATGAATAAAACAAATAATAAATTAACAACTGAAGAAATTAATATAATTAAAGAAGAAACTAATGAAGAATTTTATATTAAAAATAGTGAAAATTTTGATAATATGTTTATGGAACTTAAAGAATATTGTGAAGATAATTATCTAACTATTTTTGATAAATCTTTATGCTCTTATGAATTAACAGAATTTATTAAAAATAATACAAAAATTTTTAATAATATGTATAATAAAAATATATTAGAAGAAATAGAATATAAAAATGATATAGAAGAATAATAAATCACTTTTATCTGTTTCTTTGGTTAAGCTTTCTCATATCAAATTTATTTGCGATAAAAAATCTGTTTCTTTGGTTAAGCTTTCTCATATCAAATTTATTTGTGGATAAGAAAGCTTCTTAGATTTTCTCAGATAGATCCACATGGGATAATATCATTCGACGACAACAGTATCTCTTTAAACCAAATTGATCTAAAATATTTGATTCAATAGATCTAACTGTTTGATCATCAACAGTTTCTTGATATTTTTCAGTTAATTTGTTAACTTCGGTTTGTAATTGTTGTTGATAATTTTCCCATAAGTGTGCAATAAGTTTGCCGCATGTAAAACATCTAATAGGTATGATCATTTATAATTATAATTATATATTATTTTTATATATTTTTATATTCAATTTTTTTTACATTATTTAAATAAATCTTTATAATATTTATATAATGGACAATTTTACGATTCTAAAATATGGTGTTCTTGGTACTAAATCTGTTATAAACTCTTTTATGAACCAAGACTCCAATAAACAAATACTTGATCCTTTAAGTTGTATAGTAAGATTAGGATTATTAATTTTTAAAGAAGATTGTACAAAAATTAGTATTGCAAATAATAAGATGTATTTTCAACCACCAAATATTTTACAAGGTCCAGTAAGATGGACTTATGGTGATGGTAGAGCTGATTTACACAACTTGTGTAATCCAATTGAGAAAGCTATTTTATGGTATAATCCTCAAGATAATAAGGCAGTTGAAAATATATTTAGATTAGCAATTAAAGGATTAATCAAATTAAAACATTCTTACATCATGAAGAATACTAAAGTAGGCGATTCTAATTTAGTTTGTCACTCTATTTCCCATTATATCACATTAATACAGAACAAATTAAACAATGTTGAAACAATTACTATTACACATGAAGATCATGATAATAACTATTTTAAAACTTTATGGAAAGATGAAGAAATTGAAATAGTAAATAATTTATTTTTATTAGCTTTAGAAAAAAAAGATAAAGATGAAGAATTTACATATACTATTAATGCAATTGATACTATATTATTGGAAAAGGATGAAAATGTTACTAAAATAATTAATAAAATTTCAACATCCATTTAAGCAAAGCTTTAAGCTTTTTTATGACACAAATAAATTTGACATGAAATCGTCGCAGACGATTGAATGTAGGACAATAACCGGAGGTTATTTTCTGACAGTAAAAGCTTTACCAAAAAACAAATTTTTATAAAAAAAGTTTGACCAAAAAAGTGCAAGTCTTATTAAAATATGTAAATTTTAACTTATCAGTAAATATCAAATTTAGTTACGGTATTAAAAGTTTGGTCAAAGAAGTAAGCTTTTAATAAATTTTAATAAAGACTTGTACTTTTTTGGTCAAGCTTTTTTTGTAAAAAAGCTTTTCGTTTATAATTTATAAATAATTTAGAAGAATAATTTATAAAAATGGAAAGAAAAGAAACTAAAAGTATAGTTGAACTTAAAGTTAATCAAAGAGTTATTAACCAAAATATTAATAGATTATACAATATTTGCAGTGCTTTATTTCAAGAGATCCAAGATATTAAGCATTTTGTAAACTTCAAACATTCTGATCAACCAGATGTTGGTAGTAATTTAACATCTTCCACCAATAATTTACAAAATAATTCACAAAATAATTCACAAAATAGTGATACACTTCAAAACTCTATGAATGTTCTTGAAAATTTAGGAGATTTTGCTGATAGTTTGCCAAATAATAACAACGGTACCAGAAAACTTAAAATTATTAATAATTAATTGCCATAAGTACCATTATTTATTTTATTTAATGTAGTGCGACTAATTTTTATATTATAATCATCATTTAATTTTTTAATCACATAATTTAACGGTTTATCTTTATACTGTTTAATTAACTTAATATCATCTTCATTGTATTTTAATCTATTTTTCTTCTTATTATCATATTCTATTTTATCTATAAATTTATAAGATAAGATAGAACCGTTTTCTGTATCTTGATATCCATAAATCTCTAAATCTTTATTATGAACTTGAATATGATGCTCCTTACACAATACCACTAAATTACTTTTATCATTCTTTTTTATATGATCAATCATTCCTTCTTCATCACAATTGCATTGAAAAAGTATATGATGTACATCTAACTGTTCATCTTTATATGTTTTACCACAAATTTCGCATTTATCTACATATAATTCAGAATTGTATTTTGAACTTTTAGGTTGAAGCACATATTCTGGTATATTTAATAATTCATTACGAATGTCATATGCAAGATCTATAAATTCCTTATCATTAATTAGATGTTTTGCTACTTCTAAACCATAAATAGATTCACCTGATCCAGGTTTCAATTTTCTTTCATAAACTATCTTATCATCTGTTACATTAACTGTTAAATGATAAATGCCAATATTTTTAAGATTGGTTATTACTTTCATTTCGCTTAATTTATGCAAATGTGTTGCAAAAATAAAATTTGTTCTATTTTTTGAAAATTTATTCAATGTTGATGAAACTATTGCTAATGCAGATGTTGTCTCCGTACCTCTACAAACTTCATCTCCAAGTACTAAACTATTTTGATTCGCATATGTTAAAATAGAACGTAATTCATTCATTTCTAAAGCAAAAGAAGATTGTCCATAAAAGATATTATCATCTCCACTAATACGTGTAAAAATATGATGATATGGGCTATACTTAAACTCTTTTGCCGCCACATAACAACCTATTTGTGCCAAGATTATATTCAATCCAATACTTTTTAGATAACATGATTTACCACCTGCATTTAATGAGAACAACAACATTCCATCTTCAATTTTATCTGAACTTAAGTTAACATCATTTGGAATATAATTATTATTAATTGCTAATCTTTCAACAATTGGATGACGTACATCTTTTGCATTAATAAAACTTTTATCATTTTCTATAATTTCTGGTCTACAATATCCAAATGACATAGCTGTTTTAGCATAAGACTTAATTACATCTATATCTCCAATAAATTTAAAAATAGGGTTAAAATTATATTTTTTATCAAAATATTCTAAAAGTTCTAAATACTTATCGCGTACTAAATCATCTATTTCATTAATAAATGTTGTCAATTTTACAGACATTTCTTTTATTTCAGTTGAAATAATTTTTACTTCTGATTTAGTATGTGTTTCAAATTTATATCCATCTATCTTCTTATTTTTTAATATCTGTTTTAAAATATCACCACGACGTTTATTTAAAGTGAAAAAATATTCACCCTCCCTTTTTGTTCCCATTTTATTACCTTGTTTTTCCTGATATATTAAATTTACAAAATCTTTTGTTTTACTATATTTTTTATTACTTTTAGACTCATATTCATCTATCCATTGAATGAAATTTTTTAAAATATTATCAAAAAAATTAAAACATTCATCTATTTTATCTTGCACATTATCTATATCTTCATATAAACCATAATTGAAAAATGATTTATTAATATTTTTAATATTATGATTAATCATCTCATCTATATTAAATATTTTCATATATTCATCATAATACTCATTATACATTTTAATATCAGACTGTTTAATATCCAACATATCCGCAAAATTTTCTTGATACATATTTAACAAATCTAACGTATTTTTATATGATTCACTAATATTTGCATACTCTTTTGGTTGTAAAATTTTAAGTGTTAATCTACGATGATGTCTCTCTATATCCAATATATCCCTCAACTTATTTTCATATATTCCTATTTTATCAGACATAATATCAACCATTTGATAACTTTTATTTAATTTATTAATATCAGTAATAGGATTAAGTATCCTATTTTTTAATTCTCTTCTCCCAATAGCACTTGAAACATTATTGATTACATCATATAATGATTTAATTTTACCATTGTACTTATTTTTTGTCATATTTGAACTAACAATATCTAATTGATAAAGTGCATTATTATATAGTGTTAAATGTTTATTAGATTCATAAATTTCTGGTTTTCTAATTTTATTTATAATATTTGTTTCATGTTCATATGCAAATTGTAATAACAAAATATAAGAATTTAAAGCATATAATTTAAATTGTAAATCTAAATACTCAATTGTATTAAGCATACCTGTATTGGTAAATATCTTTTTCAAAAATTCTTCTTGATATGAAATTTTTAAAAATACTGATTTATCATCGTAAAAATTATAATAGTATTGACGATCACTTAAATTTATTCTACTTAAAATATCTTGTTTATCAAATGAAACTAATTTTTTAGTATGTATAATTATCTCACTTGGATTGTAACTCTCAATAAATCTATACATTTCCTCAAAAATATTATGTTTACCTGAATTAATCTCATATATATAATTAATACCTGTACTTAAATCTATCACTGATAAACCAACAGTAATAACCATTTTATTCTGCAATGTTTTTTCCTCTTCCATGTAAATTGATAACAAATTAGAAGTAACATTATTCTCATTTACTTCAAAAAATACATCCATATTTGATTTACTAATTATCTTTGTTATATCACGTTTCTCATACTCACCTTTACTATTTTTTGAACCTATCTGATCTATGATAATAATAGTATAATTTTCTTGTACCAATCTATCTAAAAATTTTTTAACTCCATGATCTGGTACACCAGCCATATATGGATTTATATCACTACCAGAAATATTTTTCTGAGTAATAATAACACCCATAATATCACATGCATTTTTCATATATCCCTCTTTTTTAAGAGAATAAATCTCATAAAAAGAACCTACTTGCATAAAACAAATACATCTATCTCCATAAATTTCTAAATATTTATTTTGAATATCAATGTACTGTTTCCAAATAGGTATTTTATTTTTTTTTACCATAATTAGTGTAATTAACTCTTAAAACTTTAAATAGTATTATCATTATAATTTTTATAAAATATAATAAATAATTTATAAAAATATTATTAATTACCATAATCAGATAGAGGTGGATCATTCTGAAAATCATATAAGACACAATTACTAAACCAATCATCTGCAAAATCATCATATTTATCTCCTAAATATGCATCTTGTAAAATTATATTGTTCTCTAAATCATATATTACTTCGCTGTTAAAATTATTACCAACACGTTGATGATTTACAATTTTCAATCCCTCTTTTTTATCAATATCTTTACTAATATAATGCCACATAGTTCCAATTATACTACTTGCATAACATGAGCTTTTTCCAATTTCAATATTACTTAACATTAATATATTTTTATTATTTTCTAATGGAGTTATTGTAAATTCATATCTAATGAAATTATATACACTTTTACCTGAATCTTCATTAATTTCTATTTCAAATGGATCTGATTTTCCTGAATTAAGATACGTTTGAATGTGAGTTTGGAATGAAATTTCATTAGATTGTAAGTTATCTAACTTTGTATTTTTTGATTTATTTAACCCCTTTTTAATATGTATATTATTATATTCAACCATACTTATAATAACATAAAAAAATCTTTAAATATTATTTTTTATATCTCTATATTTTATAGAATATGGCAAATTATATAAATAATAAATTACCTACCAAAATTATTAGTCCTACTACCAATTTTCAAAGATCTTTTGCACCCAGCAACTATATTCAAGACAAATATTCACAATACCAACTTAATGTAGATACATTCTGGCCATCTCAAATAACCGATATACCATTCTATAATGATGTCTATTATTCATCATCAAGCAATCTTGGCACACCTATTTTTATGAAACCATCTTATGACACTTTACAAAATGCATCTTATCAAGAACCATTTTCTATACAACAGTATCAACAATTACCACAACAACAACCAATGAATAATCAAATGAATCAACAACCAATGAATAATCAAGGAGTTTCTACAAATCCCGAATCATTTTCTATGGAAAGAAATTCATATTTTAATACGATGAATGCACAAAATAAAGAAATAGATTATAAACAATTTAATAATGTTAGGGAAACTAAAATACAAAAACCTAAACCTAAACCTAAACCAAGAAAAATTATATATATTAGCAGAAATAAAGACTATATACATACATTTATAATATTCTTACTGATAACAATATTATTGTTAAATCACTAAAAATCATCTACCTCTTCTAAATTACGTTCTTCTGTTGTTTTACCAACACCTGCCAATTGATATTCACCAACACGACGCTCAAAGAAATTTGCCTTCACTCTTAAAGAAATCAATTCCATAAAATCAAATGGATTGGTTGAATTCCATATCTTCTCATAACCTAATTGTGTCAAAAGTCTATCTGCCACAAATTCAATATATTGAGACATTAATTCAGCATTCATACCAATTAAACGGCATGGAATAGAATCATTAATAAACTCTTTCTCTATCTCTACAGCTTCTTCAAACATTTCATGAATCTCCTCCTGAGATCTCCTATTCTTAATGTAACTGTATAAGAGACATGCAAAATCTGTATGTAATCCCTCATCACGACTAATTAATTCATTACTGAATGTTAGACCTGGCATCAAACCACGCTTCTTTAACCAGTAAATTGCACAGAAACTACCACTGAAAAAGATACCTTCCACAGCGGCAAAGGCTACCAAACGTGTGGCAAATGACGATTGATCATCCTCAATCCATTTTAATGCCCATTTAGCTTTTTTTGCGACAGATGGGATTGTTTCAATAGCTCTGAATAGATGATCTTTCTCTTTAGGATCAGTAATATAAGTATCAATTAAAAGACTGTAAGTTTCACTATGAATTCCCTCAATCATATTTTGGAATGCATAAAACATTCGGACTTCTGGAATTTGGACTTCATTGCTAAAACGAGAAGTTAAATTTTCCATTACAATGCCATCACTACCAGCAAAAAATGCAAGAATATTCTTAATAAAGTGGCGTTCATCATCATTTAATTTATTTTCCCAATGTGGGCGATCATCTGTTAAAATAATTTCTTCTACATTCCAATCTACAGAACGATGTTTTTTATACATATCCCATATATCTTGGTATTTAATAGGGAAAATTACGTATCTGTTAGGGTTTTCGCGCAAAAGTAGTTCATTAGATTCGGGCATGATATTTTATATAATAATATCAATATTTTTTTAAATATTTTTAATAAATCATTTTTTTTTGTCAGTCATTATAAAAAATTGAATATTTTTGTAATATTATTGATTTTATACTATAAAATGAAAATATCATGGGCAGAAATTGTAACAAAAAATGCTAAATTACCAGATCCAGGAAAAAATATTGAATTAAAAGATAATATAAATAATAAAACAAAATTCAAAAAAGATACACCATCTTCATATAAAAAATATAAAAATTTACATACATGTCGTTGGTGCAATCAAGATTTTGAATATTATGATATTGAAAATCATTTGAATGAAAAACATAAAGTAAATGACGACTTTACATACATCTTTTGCTGTAAATGTTCCTCTTACTTAAAAATAGAAAATAGTGTTTCTAAAGAAGATAGTTTAAGGAATCATAATGCGGAAAAACATTTTTTCAAAAATTCTAAATATAATTATCAAGAAAAATATAATAAAATAAAATGTATGAGTGCAAAAAAATTGTTGAAAGAAGTCAGAAATTTACAAAAATAAAAAATTGAATAATTTTATAAGAAATATAAATACACCATATTATAATGTTATTTATTCTGGACGATGGTAAACTTGTAAACGATTTTTTTAATAATGCTCATAATTGCAGCCTTTTATTAAAACAAGTATCTGAAAATAACCTCTACTATATGACATATTTTTCATTCTTTGTGAGTTTATTTCTATTTTTTAAATTTTTTTGCACTTTTAATAATAAAGATATTCATGTAGATGATAGTAGCAGTGATAGTAGCAGTGATTCAGATACTCATACTAATGATCGTAGGGACACTCTAAATTATACATCAAATGATGATACATCAAATGATGATACATCAGATGATGAAACGTCAAACAGTGAAACATCAAAAGATGACACAAATCAATCAAATAGTGGTTCTGATACTAAACCATATGATGATACATCTTACAATGAAGGTTTTACAGATGATGTAAATAATAGTATGACTTAAAGTATTTACTATTTTATTATAATAATTTAATCTACAACAACTGTTTTACTAAGATTACGTGGATAATCAGGATTATAATTTAATGCAAGTGATAATTTATAAGACATATATTGCATTGGAAGAACTGTTAATAAAGATGTCATTCCACCACAATCAGGAATAGTAATTATTTCATCATATACAGTTTTATTATTTAATTTAAAATTAGTTATTGCTATCACATAAGCACCACGTGCTTTAACTTCTTCTGCTGCAGAGTGCATTTTGTTTGAATATTCATCATCTAAAATTATCATTATAATTGGTGTGCCTTTTTCAATCAAGGCAAATGGACCGTGTTTAAGTGCACCACCTGGATATCCTTCTGCATGAATGTATGATATTTCTTTTATTTTCAGCGCACCTTCACAAGCAATAGGGTGTGCTAATCCTCTACCTAAGATAAACATATGTTGTTTATCTTTTAATTTTAATATTAGTTTATCTGGAACAATTTGTGAAATATTTTTGATTATTTCAGTAAATTTAAGTGATAAATTACGAATATCATCTATCATCATTTTCTGTCTATTTTTCATACTTTCATTTTTATTTTGTGAAAACCAAACAGAAATTAAAGCTAATATTATAACTTGTGATGTAAATGCTTTGGTTGATGCAACAGCTACCTCTCTACCTGCGTTTAAATAAACACCACAATCTGATTCACGCGCAATTAAAGAACCTACTACATTAACTACTCCAATAATTATAATATTGCATTTTTTAGCTATTTTAATAACACTATACACATCTCTTGTTTCACCAGATTGAGATAATACTATCATTCCTGGATAATCTTCAGGGATATCATTCTCAACAAATTCAGCAGCATCAATCACACTAACAGTATTGAAACATTTTAAATTTCGGAAGTATTTAGCACCTAATAAACCAGCATGATATGATGTACCGCTTGCAACTATTAATAAATTTTTAACTTTTATTAAATCATTTTTATGATTCATTAAACCACCTAATTTAACATTATAATTATCTAATATTCTACCACCCATATTAGTTGATCTTAATGCTGTTTCTGATTGTTCAAATATTTCTTTTAACATCCAATGTGGATAAGGATCAGGTGTTAATTTAATATCTTCTACATTCTCTATTGTTTTATATTCATAATCTATTAATTGATCTTTACTATTTGCCCCTAATTTAATAATTTCATTATCACGTAAGACTATATATTTATTTGTATGTTGTGAAAATGCAGATGATTCAGATGCAACTATTACAAAATTATCATCATATGCGACTAATAATGGGCTACCATTTTTACAAATATAAAGATGATTTGGATCTTGATTATATAAAATAGCTAATCCCCATGTGCCTTGTAATTTGTTCATTGTTTTATTTAATGCTTCTAAAATATCATATTTATCAAGATAATAACTGATTAAATTTGCGATTACTTCAGAATCGGTATCAGATGAAAAAGTAAAATTATTTTCTGAAAGCATTTTTTTTAACTCTTTATAATTTTCAATAATACCATTATGAACTAAAGAAATACGATTTTTACAATCAATGTGTGGATGAGCATTATAATCAGTTTTTGGACCATGTGTAGCCCAACGTGTATGTGCTATACCAATATTATGATTTTTATGTATATCATTATTTTTTTCAAGCATTTTAATAGCTGATTCTTTATCAGTACTTGCATATTTAGTTGTGATTAACTGATTATTTTTATCAAGAGTACAAATACCAGATGAATCATAACCTCTATTTTGTAAAATTATTAATCCATTAATTAAATATTGGATAGCTTCTTGATTTTCACTAAGATATGCGATAATTCCACACATTTTTATAATAATATTATATGATAAAAAATTTAAGTATTTTTATAATTATAAATATATTTATATAAATATATGTTTAAAAAACCATTTTTAAAAAAACCAATTCCTAAAAAAACTAATAAAATTATTATCAAAAAAACACCTCCTCAAAATAATAATATTATACAACCATATCAACACTTTATTATTATAAGATTCAGTTTAGCATTCGCAAAAGGTAATTTACAAAAAATGGAATACACTTTAAATAATGATAGATTGGAAAAAAGATTTAAATTATTTGAAAATATATGTTTACCTTCTTTAACTAATCAAATTAAAAAAGATAATGTTACTGTTATTATCAATATTACAGATAATATGCCTGAAAAATGGAAAAATAAACTTTATGAACTAATTGATGACCACGAATTTATACAAATACAAGAATTTGATCATAAAATTAATGAAAATTTACGTACCTGTTTACATAATAAATATCTTGAAAAATATATAAAACCTGAAACTAAAATTATTGCAACTTCCAGATTAGATGATGATGATGCCTTTACAAAAAATTTTACAGATATAATCAGTAATTATATGAAACTAAACTATATTAATAATGTAATAACTTTAAATAAAGGATACTATTTTAATCCTATTAATAAAAAATGTTCTATCGTAAATAGATCATTATTAGCAATTGGTTTAACATTAATACAATATGTTAATAAATATCAAAAATTTCCATATGGTATATATAGTCATCAACATAGTCATTGGAATAATTTAACTAAATGTATTAGTATTAATAATGTAAAATATATCAGGACAGTACATGATACTAATAATTCTATTAAAAATGGAATTCAGACAAAAGTACCATCCAATAATATTGTTCAAAATTTAAATATATTACGTCAAGAATTTCCAGGAATAATTATCTAATTATCCAAATTGTGACCATTGATCTTTATTAAATGGTGAAATTTCATCTGTTCCTAATTTATGAGATGCAAAATAATTAGTCTTCATTTTACAAAAACTACCACCCTTACATACAGGTTCTTTTTCTTTGACAACTTCTCCTTTTGGTCTAATACCATAACAATTAATACCAAATTTTAATTTAGGATTGGCAAAGAATCCTCCATTAATTCCTGGCATACCACAATCTAATCTATGAGCAGGATCACCTTCTTGTAATTTATCCCAAGTACATTTTTGTGTTGGATAATATGCATTTTGACCTTCAGACCAACCATAAGAACACCATTCTGCACCTTTATTATATGCTTTAATAATTTCATCTTTAGTTGCTAATCTACCGTTATAAGCCTCACATTTACATTTAGCTTGTTCATAGGTATAATCTTGATTAGCAATATGAAATACTTCTTTTTCATGTTCACGAACTCTTTCTTTATAAGTAGATGGTTTATATTTAGTTTTACATGGATCAAAATCACCATCTATTAAATATTCTCCTAAATTTTTCTTTTGATAACAATCTGCTAAAACATAATTTAAAATAAGAATCACCAAGAAAATAAGTACAATTATAACAATAATAAGAAGAATATGTTTCCAATTAAAATCGGAAACTTGAGTAGTTACAGTATTAGAAATATTTTTAAATTTAGATTTAAAGTTAATAGATTTATTGGCTCTGTTACTTGAATTTTTAGGAACATTTGATGTATTAGGAATTTTAGAAATATTTGGTGTATTAGACTTACTATTTTTAAAAATATCAGATATCTTTTGACTCATATTATTTATTAGATTATTAGACTTTTCAACACCACCTGTGTTATTTTTAACTTTAGGTATTCTATATGTATAAGACATTTATATATTATAAATATATATTTTATTCTTTCTTCCTATAAAAAATTACATAAGCATTATCCATGTCTATATTAGACAGTAATTTTACATCTTCATCATCATAATTATACCAATTACCATTAGTATTTTTACAATAAGCATAATAGTGTCCAAAATGTAAATTACCTATATGATTAATTATCCCAAATGCTTCATAATTACTTTCATATTTATGATAACCATCTACATAATTTCTTAAATCTAAATTGTCTAATGGAAATTCAATTTTACGGTTAATTTTTGATAAAGAAAGACCATAATTAAATCTTTTTAATACAATTATCATAATTTTAGGTAACTTCCAAAATGTAATAATTTTTTGTGCATTGCTTAATTGTTCGCATTTTTCACATTTCCATTGATTATCACTATCTAAAACTTCAGATTTACTAAATTCATTTAAACAATCATAAATACTATAACATTTTGATGTAATTGGCAAAGATATAAGACAAAATGGATCGAAATTATTTGAATATTTTTTACATTTAAGGCAAATTATTTTAGAATGATATTGACCATAAAATATCTCTAATATCTTTGAATACTGTTTTTTAAAATGATTACTCCAAGTTTTCAAAGATTTAACCTCCATTTTATCTAATTCATTTTTAATCGTACCACGATATGTCATCTTAACTTCATAAGAAAGTGAAATATGTAATAGATCTATTAATTTAGATAAAACTTCTTGAGAATCATGTTGTTCATTATTATCGAATTTTTCGTCAAATTCACCTAATACAGTTTTAAATGAAATTGGTTTAATAATACAATTATCTTCCCAAATTCCATTCAATAATCTTTTATATTCTTTATACATTTTTACCTCTTTATTAGATTTATTTACATCTTCTTTACTATGTCCAGAAATAATATAATTTGTTAATTCTAAACTATTACTTAAACATTGTGTAGCAGCATTTAAATAACATGTATTACCCATGTTCATAAGACCACTTAAACCAAGATCTGTATATATATCCATTATGTTATAATAGATATATATTTTTTAAATAATTTGTACATTCAATTTTTATATTATAAAAATTTAGATATTTATTTACTATAACATCGCGTGCAAAATATAATATATGTACCATCATTATTAAGTATAGTAATCGCATTTTTAGGAATATTTTCTACAAGAGGATCTACACATAAATCAACTTTTCTACATTTTTTTATTTTATGTATACAATCATGTGGACCATCTATATATCTACAAAAATTTAATGATAAATTCATACTTTCAAGATATTTACAACGACATTGTTTATTATACCAATTATATTTATATTTTATTTTAAGATTATTCATTTTGATGTATATAGAGTTATTCATAGTAAAATAATTCAATTTTTTATAAAATGCTCCTTACAGGGCTCGAACCTGTGACCCCCGCGTTATAAGCACGGTGCTCTAACCTACTGAGCTAAAGGAGCGTTCGGGGAACCTTGTTCCCCTAATTGTAAATAATTATGAATGAAAAATATTTTTCAATTTTTTTTTATAAAATTTTTACATTTTTATTAGATTCAACATTATTAGATTCAACATTATTGGATGATGTATTTATATATTGTGTAATTGATTGTGAATCATTTTCTACATTTTTTTTAATTTTTAATACTACTTTTTTACCACTTTCTATATTATCTTTTTTTTCTTTCGGTGCCGCCATAACTTGAAACCATTTGGAAATATCCTGATTACCACTCTTCTTATTATTATATTTCCTAATGGCACTCGCAATCAAACTTTGTGGATTATCCATTGTTAAAGCAAACAGTTGCATACAAGGGTTTTCAATTTGATGATCTAAATAGTATTTATAATCAATTTCCAAATCTTTCTCTTTAATGTAGTCTGGGTGTTCAAGAATATCACCTTGCAAAATCTTTGGCTGCAATGGCTTCTTACATTTATCAAAATGTTCAACTTTATATTTATCAGTTCTAATGGTATGTTTTATCATATCATCTTTACAATACCAACCTTTACATGTCTGACACTCCTTAATTTCACTGACAGGTTTAGTCTTTTTACAAAATCTACATATTTTCTTACAAATTTGTCGGTGATTGTGTAAATGATTACTGCAAAACATTTTCATACATTTTACACATTTACAATTATCCACATTCAATTTACCCTCCCCACATTTGTAACATTTCAAATTACTTGCGTCTACATAACAATATGGAATCCTATCACTTGGCATTGGTTTATTACCGGGATCACGTTCACCCATTCTATCAGCCAGCACTTTATGTGCAATTGTTGTAGGATTGGCATAATTACCTCTTAAACTCTTGGTAATGACTAATCGTTTAATATCTACCTTACCATCTAACAGATTATTCACCTCATCTTTGAAAAATTGTTTCGCCTTATCAATATCTCGTTCATTCAAAATTGTTTTGATAACACCACCATAAATATCCTTAACAATAGGTGCATTATCTCGCCGTTTCAGTGCAATACCCATACTATTTTGCTTATATTCTGTAATAGAGCCCTCATATTTATTACTCACATATCTTTTCTTACTGAAAATGATAAAGGGGTATAATAATTTTTCGAATTCCAAGAATTGGGGCGGTTTACAACAAGATGTCACATATTCAGCCGCTTCAGCGCAATATTTTGCAGTTAATTCCATTTTTCTATATTCTGTCATTTCTTCATTTGGATGTTTTTCTGCTATATAGTCTTTGAAGGAAATGAACACAGAATCAGTATTTTTCAATACAATCTCACCAACTCCTCCGTGAAAAGTTCCTGTCTCTGTTTCTAAATCATAAATATAATTGTTTCCGCTATCAAAATCGATAATTTCAAGTTTTTTAATAGCTATTGTGTTTTTTCTTTGTTTACCAGTTGTGGCTGTTATTCTATAAATATCTAGTTTATCTTTTCTTGTGTTAATACTACATTTATATCCCAATGATTTCATCAAATAATATAGTTGAGCTGAACCAATTTTACCTTTATTATCAAATCTAATACATTTAGTATTTTCATTAATACATTTGCTTCCATCACTTGCATAATAACCTACTAAAAATTGAAGTCTAACATTGTTATTACCATTTAAAATATTTTTGGGTATAATTTTATATTTATCTTTATCATAAAATATATCTCTATATTTGTTTACCATATATTTGATACTTCCCTTTGGTACCAATTTATTAACGCCACTACTTTTTATAGTATCTAAAATTTTAAAATCTGTTTCACTTTCAGTATCTTTAAGATATGATAAACATTTATTTAATAATTTATCATCTTTATTGTTTAATGCCCAACTATATTTATTTCCTGATTTACAATTATAATAACCACATGAACCATCTCCATAAAAGAAACCAAATATAAAAGCTTCTTTTTCTTCTTTTGTTAATTTTTCAATCTCATATAATTTATTATATATTTCTATGAATTTAATTGGTTTACATTCATCAAATTTAGGATATGAATGCAATAATTCAGTATTTATTTTACAATCTGTTGGTTTTATTTTATTTTTATTTACATCTAATAATGAATGATCTTCTGAAACATCAACACATCCAGTATGTGTATTTACTCTATACATTTTTTTATTTGTCTTATGTCTAATAACTCTTTTAATATTTGCCCAACCATTTTCTGTCCAAACTCTATAATTTGTTTTTCCTTGCTGCTTCTCTTTCCTATTAGTATCAAAAGGCTTAAATTCTTCATAAGCATCCCACTCTTCACATAATGTCTCTATGGTTTTAATCTCAACTGTATCATCTTCACATTTCAATAATAGTGGTGTATTTCCCGTTACTGAATCCCCATATACACATTTTGTTCCTGGAAATTTTTCTAATGTTTTATTCTTAGCTAACATTACCATTGCACGACCTTCTGCAGTGCATGATGCGGCGATGTATTTATTAGCAACTGATCCCACCTTATTACCACAACCACCATACAAAGAATTTGCTGAAATTTTGTAAGAAAGTTGGAGTGAGTCCCACACTGTTTTCATAAAATCTGTAAAAGTATCTTTACACTCAATAATAGAATCTGGATCTATTTCAACTTTACCCTCTTTTTCACAAATAATTTCTGTTTTATCATCATTTAATAAACCGCTATACTCAGCACCATTTTCCAATTTAATTGTACTATACTCAATCCTCTTTCGTGTATCTTTTCGTGCTTTTAATAATTTCTGTAAAATTCGCGGTAATAAACTCTTACTTCCATCTTTATTTTCAGTAAAACAACAGACTGTGTATCCCGTTAGTACCTTATTATCTGGTTTAGCAGGTATAATATACTTCTTAGGTACATCTTTATGTTTATTCTCATCGTATTTTTCAAAATTATCATATTTAATCTCATTATAATCATAATCTTCTAAATCTATATATTGTAATTTACCCTTCTTCTTAATCAATTTGCCATCCTCATACTCTTCTATCACATCTCCATATCCATTGATCAATTTCATCAATCTATCTTCATTATCAAAAATTTTCACCCAGACCAATGAATCGTGTGATAAATTCTCTGCAATCATCGATGATGGATACAAAGATGCATAATCATTTACTGCAATTGGCTCAAAATAGATTCCTGGTTTTGGTTCAAATACAATTGCACCCTCATAACTTGTCTTATCATTTGGATCTGATTTAACGACTTTAATTAAGAATCCTTCACTTCTACACTCTTTAGCAACTAAACTGAAAATTTTAATACCCTGTCCTCTCAAAAACAGGAAACTCAATGGAACACAACAGACATTCGCCATACCAATATTGTTCGGTAAAATATTCAATTTCATCATCAACTTGTTAACCAAGACACAATCCTTCAAACAGTAAACAGCAATCTCTTTAATTTTATCCGGAGAACCATCCACATAATTCTCAAAAATCTTTCGAGGTGGTAGATCAATCTTATTCAATCCTAAAAATACTTCTGCTACATGATCTAACTTATAACTATCTAAATTATGATCTCTCTGTACAACTTTCATTAAATCTATTCCAACCATTCCCTCAATATCAAAATATTTCAAATTGTTATCACCCAATGCAGATGACGATAATTTCTGTTCAACATATCTTGATGTCCTCAAATGATAAGATTCTGTATCTCTATCATAAACTTTGGTCTCAAAATCTTTACATCTTGCTAACGTCTCATAAAATATCTCACTATAATCAAATGTCTCGCCACCATTACCATATTTCACTCTTTCATGTATATATGACATATCGAAACCCCAAATATTGTAACCTGTAATGATATCAGGATCCAGTTTATCAATAAACTTCGCCCATGCTAAAATTACACTGCGCTCATCATCATAATATTCAACAATTAGATTCTCCGCATCCACTTCCTCTTTACTAATCTCTTCTGGTGTTTTCAATGTCACAATATGATGTAAGAAACACTCATCCTCACCATTCTTATGAACTGTGGTTCCAATTTGAATTACTTGATCCCCCGCCCTGGATGCAACAGGGAAACTACCATCTGTGCTTGTACATTCAATATCAAATGATGCAATTACCATCGGACCAATATCATTTTTGTCTAAAAAGTGGATATCTTTCCAATGTGCACTCACTTCAATTTGACATCTGGTAATATCTTTATGATCATACTTTCCTTTATTGATCTTTATCCAAGCAGCCGGAATCACATCCCGACAATGCATAAATCGTAGAAGAGGAGGAATATTGGATTCATACAATTGAAATTTGTACGATTTACCATCCAATTTAATTGATTTATCATCGAGTTCTCTTCTATATTGACAAAATGCGCTGTAATTTTTGAATACCAATCTGGCAAATTTAAATTTCTTGTTGTTAGTAAAACCGTAAAACTCTTTTCTTAATACAATTTCACTACTTAAAAGAGCAATCCTTGCATAATAATTTACTTTTTGATTCAATTCTACCATTAAATTTTTCAAATTTGTTTCAGTCCATGTTTGTGGAATTTTAAAGAAAAAATATGGTGTAAAATCATTGATATGCACACACACAGATTGTCCATCTTTATTCAATCCATAAGCTTTAATATTGAATATTTTTTCGGATGGTTTCTTCTTTTTATAATCATCTGAATCATCAGAATCTTCTAAATCATCATCTATTTCGTCTATATCATATGCTGCCCAATCAACTATTTGTATTTCTAGATCGTCAGTTGGCAATTTATTCAATTTTTTGCGAAACATTTTTATATGAATTTTATATAATTTCTATTGCTAACTTTAAGTATATTTTTTTTCATATTTTTTGAGATTTTTAATAAAATCTTAAAAAAATTTATATTAGAATAGATTATGACATTTGAACATTATGATTGAGTTGCGAATAAACATTGTATGCCTCTTCAACAGTCTCGTATTTGAAATTTAATAAATCTATCAAAAATTCCAATAAATCTTTATTGTATTTTTCACTACCATCACTAAATAGTGGTAATTTACTTAAAACTAAATCTAAATTGTCATCAGTTGGTCTACCATCTAATAAACCTATAAATCCTTCATTACTATTATCGGATTTATCTGTAAATTCACTGTAATTATCATAACTATCATCATTTTCATAACTATTATCATTTTCACAACTATCATCTTTATCACTATTATTAGAATTGTGTACACTTTCAACATCATTACTCAATTTTTCATAATCTGATAACAACTCTTCCTCCAAACTCTTCTTGGAACTATTGGCTGATGAAAATTCTTCATTATCACTATCTCCATATGCTTTCATATGCATAACTGAACTTTCAAAAATTAACATAGCTATTACAAATAATCCTACTTGTTGATAGGTACATTCTCTCCTTGGAAACATAAAATTGATAATATTATTGTTATTCAACATCTTTTCATCTAAATCATAATCATCATATGCATTCTCCATAAGTCCTATATCAGCCATTCTAAATTCAAAATCACTATTTATAACATCTTTTTTATTATTTAATAATAACAGTATATTACGACATTTCATATCTGTGTAGACCAATTTTAAATTATTGATACACCACAGTTGAAATTGAAATACAAATGGTAACAATCTATCCACAAATTTTCTATCAACTTGAATACTATTGTCCACTAAATAATCTTTTAAATCTGTATCTGCACGACGCATCATAATGAATTTTTTGTGATTGATCATGGATCTAATACAGGCATAATAATCTATCATCAAGGGGCATTTAAGATTTCTGGTGATCATTTTTACAATTACATCCCATTCATCTTCACCATGTTTTCCAACTTGTTTGATCACATAATTAGTATCATTAAAATTAATAGTGTATAAAGGGTCTTCATCATTTTTAGTTAATTTTTCCTTTTTATCTCCTTTAAATACCATATCATGTCTAAATGGTTGTCTACCGTAGATTACTTTATAACGATTGGCAAATTGCCTTCTCTTTCTGGCGATCATAGCTTTCATAAATATATATATATACACTGTGATTAAATTTTATATAAATAAACTTTCAATTTTTTATATATTTTATAAAAAATGACAGATATTTTTTTAAAAGAAAATGTAAAAATATTGACGAAAATGTGTAAAATAAAAAACAATAATAGCAGCAACGAGTGTTGCACATCGCACGGATCTGATAAGGATCATCCCCTTTTTCAACAGAAAAATGCATTTGTACTTTGTTCGGGGTGCGGTAGTATATCGTGTTTGTGTCCATAGTTTTTGAGATATTTTTATATCTCACCTTATAAATTTATTTTCTTGAAATATATTATAATGGAAGAGTGTTATTTTATTGATAAGTATGGTGCTTTTAAAGTTGAAAAATTTAATAATTTAGATATACAGTATACTGAATTGGACTGTATTACAAAAAATAAGATGAATTTAACAGTTATGTATTACCCATATATTATTGCTTCGACACATGATAAATATCTGAAAAAAATTAAAATCGCAATTAATGCAACAAAAAATAATCTTAAATTCTTTGAACTGACACCCAAAATGAACTCTCATGAATATGAAATTATGGTATTTAATGACACTGAGGAAGATTTCTACAAAGCTGTTTTAGCCAGTTACTTAGTTCATAAATATGGTAAACTTAAATCCGAAGATATGAACCCAATTGATTATATTATTAGTAATTTACGATATATCGATGGTGAAAAATACAATAAATATTACTATCTATCTAGATATATAAATCGTATTGTACCAGAAATTTTACCCAAAGAAACAGAAAAAATTATGAGCAACCCCAATTTAACTATGAAACAGAAATATATGGCTAAATACAGATTAGCCAAGAAACATGATAATTTCAAAGACTTAGATAAAAGATACAAAGAGATTGAAGTTGAAGCTGGCAAAATTTTAGATAAAACTAAAAAGAGTAAAGATTTTATCAATTACATCAAAACTGTGAAAGCAAAACCTTTCAAATTTACAATTAAACACTCTATTGGGAATAACCCACTCTATGAAACTGTTAAACCAGCAGTGGAAAAGTATGCCAAATCAGCCGGTATTAAGATATAAAAAATTGATTATTTTTGAATAGTATATAAGGCATTTTTATATACCTTATACACTGATGTCTAATAAAACATCCAGAAAAAAACATAAGATTAAAGCCATCAGTGATAAATATAATTTTTCCATTTTTGATAAAAATGAGATCTATGCAGTCATTAAACAACTTAATGAACAGATTCTACAACTCGATACTTATCATGTAAAATATATAGGAATTAAAGATGATCTTTCTGTAATTAATACTTATTACTCACAAAGATTACCTGTCGAATTAGCTCGCATTTATCTTAAATTACCAAAAAAATCACCTTTTACAGATAATGAAATTATTTATATTGCATCTGTTAAACATCAAAAAGAGTTACTCAGTAATTGTAAAGAGAGTGTTAAGATCAAGCATATTATAGATGGTCTCGAATATGCTTGTCAAATTGTTTACAATTCGACAAATTGTGATTGTGGTATAAATAACTATATTTGGTCTTCTCCCAATGATATTGAGTATAAGAAGAGTTACTGGTTGCAAAATGTTTACACATATATGATTAAAATAAAAACAGAGCCATTACTGAGTCTGTTGGATGAGTACAATATTATTCAAAAATATATTTTCAAGAAAAGTATTCATTTTGATAAAAATCCTAACTTAAAGTGGATTAGTAATCGGAATATTAGTCGAAGAGTCAATATATACCCTATTTATTATCTTAAATACTGGGAATGGGAACATCTTGATAATGAAAAAAAACCGATTACTGAAAATGATTGGAGAGAATATTTTGCTACATCTGGATGTGCTAATCATAGGGATTTAATAGAAACAGTTCATATGTTACATATAAATAGTCTGATAGAGGGTAATAAAAATTTAACCAAAGATAATATTGATTATCGTTATGGTGTATTTTTAATAGATACTGTACCACGAAATAGGAAAGCATAATATATTTTTATAATTTTTTATAATTTTTATAGATATGAATTATTTTTTCAAAATAGATATCTTCTCTTCTACTTTATCAAATAATATATTAAATTTATTAACTTCAATTGGATCGATATACGCATCATCTAAAATGCAACATTGTTGTTTTAAATTATTTAATAAAATTACTAATTCATCTAACGACATTGATGAAATATCTATTTCATAATTTGACATTTTATAATATATTATTACTAAATAAAATATTATAATCATTTTTTTATTTCAGATTAATATACATCTTAATCAAAGTAATATATATTTCTTTGATTTCTTTAATTTCTTTGATTTCTTTAAGTAGTATATAATTTATATATATATATATTATAAAATACATGGATAGTATAGTTGATATAATCAATGAGACGGTTCATAAAAATTATAGACGGAATTTAAAAAAAACTGTTGCACAGAGGTATAAAGGTATGAATGAAGGAATGGATAAAATTTTACAAGTAGTTAAAGATAATTATGGTAGTGAAGCAAATAAATATTTTGAAAAAAGAGAGAAAAAGAATAAAATGTTATTGAAAATACAAACTAAATCTCAGAAAAATATAGATAAATGTTTGAAACAAATACCAAATATTACTTATAAAATTATACCAGCAAGTAGTTTTTCTGCTGGGACAAATCTAATGGAAGAGTCTGACATAGATTTTGCAGTTTTAATTAAAAATATTACATCTGATAAGGTGATACATATTAGTAATTATCTTGGAGTATGTTCTTATTTATTTACAGATATTCGTAATATTGATGATAAAAAATTAAAGCATTGGGTTTTCCAAAAATATATAGATGATGTTGAAATTGAAGCTAAAGTTAGAGATATGGATGGTTTTGAAAAACTTAGTAAAGTACATCACTATTTAGATAATGTAATGAGTAAAGATAAAAAGAAGTTAATAACATATACTAAATACCTTTTAAGAAATAATAAAGAAATATATGGTAAATTTAAAATGATGTATTATTCAATGGCTGGATATCATTCAAAAATAAATGAATTATTATATTCATTAGTATAAAATATAAAAGTATAAAAATTATTTGATATAATTTAGCTTAAAAATTGTCAATATCATCCATGAAATAATTGATAAAATATAAGATGTATTTTTATTTATTTTTAGATAATGAAATAGATAAATAAATAGCATTGAGACAATTAATAAAATAATTAACATTTCAAAGTAATTTATACTATAACTACTCACCTCACTATTTGTTAAAAAATATATTGAAAATAATCCAATTGGAAATGCCCCTATTGCTGCTGCAATTCTTGGATTTTTTACCACATTTGCAACATATTTAATAGTTGCAACTAAGATTCCACCTGATAAAAATGGAATAATTAAATTTTTAGGATTCATTATAATATATTTAAAGATTTAAAATATATATTATAAATATGTTGCCATGGGTTGAAAAATATCGACCTGTCAATTTAGAAGATATTGTCAGTAATGAAAATATTATAAAACAGTTAAAAATTATTTCTCAAAAAGGTAATATCCCTCATATGATTTTATCTGGTTCTCCAGGGACTGGTAAAACTTCAAGTATTATATGTTTAGCAAAAATGTTATTGAAAAATGAATTTATTAATGCATTTTTAGAATTAAATGCATCGGACGAACGTGGTATAGAAATTATTCGTAATAAGATTACTCTATTCTGTAAAAAAAAAATTACATTACCGGAAGGTAGTCATAAAATTATTTTCCTTGATGAAGTTGATAGTATGACCTCTACAGCACAACAAGCTTTGCGAAGAATTATTGAATTGCATGCAACTACCACAAGATTTGTGATGGCATGTAATACATCTTCAAAAATTATTGAAGCTATACAAAGTCGTTGTTCTGTAATTAGATTTAATAAATTGGATGATGAATCTATTAAGAAACGATTGATAACAATTTGCGATGAGGAAGATATTAAATATACAGAAAATGCATTATATTCATTAATTTTAAACACTAATGGAGATATGCGTCGCGCAATTAACAATTTGCAAGCTATTGCTACTACATATAGTGAAGTAACAGAAGAAACAGTTAATAATATGATTGATAAACTAGATAATATGATTATTGAAAAATTGATTAAAGAGTTTTTAAATAATAATTTTGATGAAGCACATAATATAGTGAAGGAGTTAATAGAGTGTGGATATTCTTCATTAGATATTGTGCAAATTATATTTTTAAGGGTTAAAGATTTGGAAATGGATTATAAAAAAAAGTTACAAATTTTGAGTTATATAGGTGATACTCAAATGAATTTGATTAATGGTGGTGATTCATATTTGCAATTGACGGCATTAATTTCAAGAATTTTGCTATTATAAATTTTGATTATTTCTTATTAAAATGTGCAAAGTTTTAATAAAAAAACTTGATATATAATATATAATGGAGTTTCATAATATTGTTATTGCATCTTTTATTATTATCATTGCATATATGTATGTTGAAAATAAATATAATGATGTTGGTTATGAAGTTGCAACTTTTGATAATCGTCGTTATTTAGTTAGAAATTTAGATGATAGACAAGAAGCAGCAAATTTATTAGCTAAAATTAGAAAAAATTTGGAGGATTTATGTGATGATTTGAAAAAAGTTTATCCTAAAAATGATGCTGTTAATAGATTAATTATTAAATTCAATCCTGAAAGTATTTCTGAAACTGCTAAAAATAGTAAATACACTTCCTATTCTGTTAATAAAGGTGAAAAAATTGTTCTATGTTTACGTGCAAGAGATGATACTGAAAAATTAATTGATGAAAATACATTAATGTTTGTATCTATACACGAAATTGCTCATATTATGACAAAATCTGTTGGACATAAGCGTGAATTTTGGAAAAACTTCAAATTTTTATTGAAACATGCAATTAAATTTGGTCTATATAAACATGAAGATTATAATAGTAACCCTAAAAAATATTGTGGTATTATGATAACTGATACACCTATGAATGATAATTCACTTTAAAAACTTTTTCATGTCAGAAAATAACCTTCGGTTATTGTCCTGCATTCAATTGCTGAAAGCAATTTCATGTCAAATTTATTTGCGGAAAAAGAAAGTTTGATCAAAGAACACAATTAAAAATTTTTTTTAAATAATGTTGCATAATTTTTTAGATGCTTCATGATTTGGTTCTACGTGAAATCCAGGGTTTATATTAACCGTTGTTGTTTTTTGTTTATTTTCAACTTCTTGAGATGTTTGTCCCGATGTTTTTTTACTTATAATATTTTGTACTTGTTTACAATTATATATATTTATCATAAAATTTTCAATATTCTTATCTAAATTTTGACAATCTTGTCTATACAATTGACAATTATACATACCACATGTAATTTCATAATCTTTATTTAATTTAATTTCTTTATACAAATAATTATTAATCACTCCTATATATGATACATCCATATAGTACCCATGTGCTAACATATTTTTATTCAACTTTTTAAACCATGGTTCATCTATAAATGATGTAATATCAGCTGTTTTCAAATTTACGTCTGTTCCTTGAATATTATATTTGAAAAAATTATTATAACCTATATGAACATGTTCAAAACCTGGTATCTTATTTACATCAATGGTTACAGGATCAAATTGATTATAGACTCTATCTAAATATATTGTTTTTTTATTTATCAGCTCTTTAATTTCATTGGACAATTCGCAGTCACCAACAATTGGTGCACCAAAGGTGACTATTCTAATTTCAGAATTCTTGATCTTATTTTGTGATAAAGCTTTACCTAAATAGAATCCACACAAGGTTGCTAAAGCACCTCCTAATGAATGACCTGTTATATAAATATTTTTATCATTATTTATATTCAATAAATTGATAGCATATAGAATTCTATCTACTAATTGTAACAATCCAATCATAAAACCTTTAAAAAATTTGCCTTTAACATTTTGTAAAATATTTTTTGATTTATTTGACATATTATTTATCAATATTTGAGATGTGATTGGTAATAATTTAATTTTAGCATTATTCATCCAATTGGTCCATGACATACTACCTCTAAATGTCACATATATATTATCCTTATAACTGAATATATAACAGTGATTACCATGTTTATTGGTAAAATAGTATCCTTTTATACTATTTGTCTCAAATGTATTTGAATTATCACAATTAATTCCTCCACGTATGTACTTATCTGGTGATACAAGGTAATTATGGTTTTTCGCTTCCTTAGCTAAATTCTGATTAAATTTTTCTACTTTTTGGACTGCTTTTGGTGATAATTCAGCACGATAATTGTAAATATTGACAAGTATATTTTGATCAAAATCAACATACTTTAATGAATTGAAAAACATTTTAGGGGGTTCATATGCCAATCTGGAAAGTTGTGATAATAAAATGTGTGGATTTAATAATTCTAATGTTTCCAAATTATTTTTATTATTTCTCATATATATATATATGATAGTTAATAATATAATGCTTGGTAATTTAATTATATTTTTACATGGATTTTTTGGAATTTTATTTGGATTGATAATAATATTTACAAATAATATTGAAATATTGTATTTTACACTCTTTTGGACAATTGTCAAATTGATCAGCTTTTATATTAATAATGGATGTATTTTAACAAAGTTGGAGAAATATTTGACTAAAAATAATTATACAGTTATGGATCCAATATTGAATGTGATCGGAATGAATATCACAAATAGAAATAGATACAATTTAACACTTTTCTTGATATTGTCTATTCTAATTACAATTATTGGTAAAATATTTATTTGCCATAAACTAAACTAATTTTCATGAATATTTATTAAATATTATAAATTGTGTTATATAAATCAATAAAATAATATTTAATATTAATATAGTATGTCTTGTACAATTAATTTATCTAATCCTGTAATAATTATTAACCATATTATTACTAAAAATACCAATAAATTGTATGCATTTGTTGGTAATGAATTAGATAATGATATTAAAAAAATATTAAAGAAAATAGAAGACAAAAAAAATATTACTTCTTCTGAAGAATCTGTTGTTAAGAATTTAAGTAAACATTGGAAGTCTTGGACTACAAATGATATTAAATTTATTTATGATTATATCAGATTAGATGATTCTATTAATTATATTAAAAATAAAATATTCTTTTATTTAAGTAATCCTGAAAAAAAGTATTTTATTTTGGAAAAAAACCAAGAATTATGGGTTGAGCCTTCTGATAAAGAATATAAAATTTTAGGATACCATTATGTTAATAAAGAGACAAATGAAATTATAAAAATAGACCCATCTATTTATAGTAAAGTTGAGATTGATTATAATTTTGTAGATAAAGATGGGTTATCAAAGGATGATTATGATATAATTAATCAGAATTTAATTTTATATGATGCAATTGATATTACGAATGATAAAGAATATATTATTTATTTATCAAATTTAACAGATTTTATAAAAAGATTAGAAAAACATAAAATTACTACAATTACTGATAAATTACTTGAGGGATATATTAAAAAATACTGGCCTGAAGCGGTTATTGCACCAAATTTATCAAAATCTTTTACTCAATATAAAGATGTTAAAAAAAATATAGAAAGAGATAATAAAATTATTAATCTTGTTAATACTGTAAAAATTGATGAAGAACAATTTTCTTCTTGTAATATATTTAATCCTATTATACATATTAATGGTGAAGGTCCATGTAATCAAATAGATTTACTTAAATTATTTACATTTTTAAGAAAAAATCTAAGTTATCAAATGCCATTTATTAAATACAAAGATCCAGTATGGGTAAAACCATATTCCGTAGTATATGATAAAGCTATTCAAGAAAAAAAGATTGATGAAAGTAAATTAATTGATTGGATTGGTATGGGTAGAAGTAAAGATTTAGGAGATATAAAAGCGACAAAAAAGATTACAATTAAAATGAAAATTTATGAATACGAAGATAATATATATTATTCAGATATTTCTATTAATGAAAAAGGTAAAATAGCTTTTAATCCCAGTTATAGAGAAGCATATGGCGCAAGTATACATGATGTGATTAAAAATATTGATGAATTATCGGATTTAATGAAAATGATGAATAAGAGTGATGCATTAGAGAGTAAAATGGAATTACCGGAGGCTAAAATGGAACATAATGTTCTTAAAACTAAAGAGAACACTAAAATATTATCATTAAGTACGATTTCAAATTTTACACCATCAACTAATATTAATCACAATGATTTATACAATTTTTCAAAAATATTTACACCATTTGTCTCTTACAAATTAGATAAAGAACAGACTGAAACACGTATAACACTGTTATATAAGAGAGTGAGTAATTTTACCAATATGAATGATATTTATAAAGAAATTAATCAGCAGTTGCAATTAGGTAGAAGTGAGATGAATATTATATCTTATATTGTGGAAAAATATGATCAAACGATTAAAGAAGCTACATATTTATTAAGCGATTTTAAGAAAAGACATGGTGGGTATAGTGATTATAGTTTAATGAAACAAACAGGTATTGCAACCTGTATTAATTTAAATAAAAATAATATTCATGTAAATGGTGCAACAAATTTTTATTTATTAGTTAATGCTAATAAATTTGTGATTGCATTATTATCAATGTTTGAGGATAGATCATATATTAAAAATAAGGATTTCCGTCAATTAATTTTAACAAGTAATCAATATATTAAATTACAAAAAAAGGAAATTGAGGAAACATTGGAAAATATAGATGAAGATATTAATATTGAAGGTTTAGAAAATATTGAAGATATTGATGATTTTGATTTAGAAGATATTGAATTGGAGAATGAAAATATGAGTTTAATTGATATGGAATCTGAAGATTATTTTAAAATTGTGAGTAATGAAAATGAGGAAGAACTTGAAAAATCTGGAGAATTAGTTTCAGATTATAAAGAAGGTTTAGCTGATGATTCTGAAATTGATCCAAATATTAAATTGAGTTGTGAAGATCCTTTACCTGAATTGGATACATGTAAAGATTTATGTAACGATAGAAGTTATTTCTTGAGAAGATTACAAAGACATGATCCTAAATTATTTAATTACAATACTCCTTCCGAAAAATATAAAAAATATTCTAAAGTTTGTCAAGCTAATAACGATATTCAACCTATAGTAATGAGACATAATCCTGAAGATGATTCAAATATTGATAGAGAATCTTTCACTTTTGCTCTTAAATATGGATCAACTACAAAAACCCAAAACTATTATATCTGCCCTAAAGTTTGGTGTCCATATTGTCAACAACCTATTTTATTCAAAAAAGTTAAAGATGTTAGAAAACGTATGACTGTTGAAGGTGAATGTACTGTTGGTACATGTCCAAATGGAGATCATGATGTATTTATTTTGACAAAAAATTTTTATAAAAGTGATAAATATGATAGTGGATTATATCCAGGATTTTCTTCATCTGTTCATCCAGATAATTTATGTTTACCATGTTGTTTTTCAAGACCTCAAAATATTGAATCTTCTGCTAAATATAAACATTACAAACAATGTTTGGGTGAAGAAGTTAAAGACAAAGATGTTGAAGATAATCTATCATATATATTAGGTAGTACTTCTTATTTACAAGAAGGTAGATATGGTCTATTACCTACAGAAATATCAAAAATTTTTGGATTTGAATGTGAGCAAGGTTTTATTAATAAATCATGTTATTTAAGAAAAGGTGTTGAATATAAAGATGGACAAACATTTTTGACTTGTATAGCTGATATTATATCTGAAGATAAGCAAATAGAATTGGATGAATTGAAGGAATATTTAGTAGATAAGATAACACCTGAGTTGTTTAAAACATTAAATGGTGGTGCTTTAGAAATATTATTTAATATTAAAGATAAAAAAGAGACTGCAATTGATAATTTTAAGTCATTTATTCAATCTAATGAAAAAATAGATGAAACATATTTATGGGATTATTTATCCAGACCAAATATATTATATCCTGAAGGTTTAAATATTATTATTTTTACAGAAGAATCTGTTATTTGTCCTGTAGGTTATAATATTAAAGAATTTTATACTGGAAGTAAAAGAACAGTCTTTATTATTAAATATTTAAAATATTATAGACCAATTTATTTTGTTAAGTATGATGATGGTGAAATATCTGTTAAAAAAGTATTCTCCAGTGTAGATAAACATGTAACATATATTTTACAAATTTTAAAAAATAATTGTGTTACTATGCCATCTATTAATTGGAAAAGAATATTAAAAGATAATGAAAAGAAGTATAATATTCAGTATGATACAGAAATAGAAAAAGAATTTACATTAATTGAAACTATGGAAGCACTTAAGTCTATCTCAAATCTTAAAATTGTTAATCAAATAGTTGACTATTATAATAAATGCATTGGTGTTTTATTAAATAATGGTACTTATTTACCTGTTTTACCGAGTCCTTTATCTATATATCTTGAACCGATACACAGTGATAAAATTAAATTATTAGATTATAAAAGATTGAAAGAAAATTTGGAAGAGATTGATAAAAAGACTGATATTAATTGTAAACCAAAATATAAAATTTTATCTAAAGATAATAAAATTGTTGCATTAATATTAAATACTGAACGCATTGTTCCTATTAACCCATCAAATAATATTACTGATAATTTACCTGTGAAAGATATAGAGTATTATGATGATGCTAATAGATCAATATATGAGGGAATTATGGAAACTGATAAAAGAATGGAGATAGTTAATCAGATGGAGTATGAGAATGAGTCATATAATAGGTTAAGATTTGAGTTAAGTAAATATTTGGTTAAAAATAATAGTGATTTAGAAAAAATTAAGAATATTATAGATAGTTCTGAGAAAATGGATAAGAAAAGAAAAGATATTTATGATATAATTACTAATATTGTAAAAAAAATTGTTAGCACTAAAGATAAAACTATAAATTTTTCAAAATATGTTACTCCTAATACTCGTACTATTTGTTATGATAATGATGAATGTGTAGATCCTCATTGTATAAAAGATGGTAATAAATGTAAATTACACATTTTCAGTAAAAATCTATTAACAGGTAAGGATAATATTAAATCATACACGGATATAATAGTTGAAGAATTGTTAAGAAATCGAATGAAACGCGAAGATATATTAGATGATAATATCAGTGAAATTATAGATATACAACAATTAATACAACAAAAAAATGAAATTATATTCTTCGGCAAAGAAAAAAATGATTTTGAAAAAATTACTGAACTTTATCACAAAGAACAACATATTTATATAAATAATATTGAACCATTTGATACATTGGAACCTAAGTTCTATGGTATTGATAAAGAATATAGAGAAGTAAGTACAACAACTATTGAACCTATTAATTTAGAACCATTATCTATATATTGGGGTAAAATATTGGGTGATAATTATTTTGTTTATAAGACAAAAGATGGTGTTTTATTTGAAGCATTTGCAAGAGGTTTAAATTATATTAGTATGAATAATAAAGAGAATTTAACAGCAACTAATTTACGTCAAAATTTATCAAATTATGATATTACAGAAGATGTGATTAATGAAATAGTTAAAAATTTAGATATAAATTTAGAATCTGATAATAATGATCATGAATTATTATTAAAACTTTATAAAACAGAGAGTCCTAAAATTTATAAAGATATTGGTTCTATTCCTGAATTGAAATCTTATATGACAAAACAAAGTTATGATGGTACATTGATTGATATATATATATTATCTAAAATGTATAAAATAAATGTTATTATATTAGATAATCGTTTGAAGAAAGATAGTATAGGTATGAAAATAATTAATCAACCTGATAGTTCAAATTATATTTTATTATATTCGCAATTTTACAAAGATAGATATTTATATAATATTGTGGAAAATCGTGGTAAATATATATTTAACAAATATGATTTTAATGATAGATTTAGAGAATTAGTCAATGATTATGAAGATAAAAAACTAACACCTTTTCAGAAAGCCAAAACAATTAGTAAAAAAATAAAAATTAAAAAACCTGATAGTGGGATACGTAAAATAAAAATTAAAAAACCTGATGAAAAAGATAATATTAAAATAAAAATTAAAAAACCTGATAGTGGAATACGTAAAATAAAAATTAAAAAACCTGATAAAAAAGATAATATTAAAATAAAAATTAAAAAAATATAGGTATAGAAAATATCAAAAATAATATAAAAATATGTATAGAAAATAGCAAAAAAAATGATAAAATATTTTTATAAAATAGTTTTATAAAAATATAAATATCTAATTTATAATCTCATGCATTTTTATGTTAAAGAATTATTAAATAAAAAACAATACCAACAAAGAAGTAAAGAATGGTACGAAAAACGTTATAATATTCTAAGTGCCAGCAATATTGCACCTATTCTTGACTCAAATCCATATATGAGTAAATTAGATTTATTAAATCAAAAATGTAAACCATTTAATTTAGATAATAATATATCTAATCCAGCTACTGAATGGGGTATTAAATATGAACCTGTTGCTATTAAAATTTATGAATCTATGAAGAATGATAATGTCAATGAAGTTGGACTGTTTATTCATGATAAACATAAATGGTTAGGTGCAAGCCCAGATGGTTTGTGTGATTCTGGTAAATTAGTTGAAATTAAATGTGTATGGAGAAGAAAAATTACAGATGACATTCCATTATATTATTGGATGCAAGTTCAAATACAATTGGAAGTTTGCAACTTAGAAGAATGTGATCTATTTCAATGTAAATTTGTAGAATATAAAAATAGAACTGATTATAGAAATGATAAATCAGCTTTAGAAAAAGGTGTTATTAATGGTGTTTATTGGAAATTAGAAAAATATTCATTACATACTATTAAAAGAGATCGAGAATGGTTTGAAGAAGCACATCCTTTATTAAAAAATTTCTGGGATGATGTAATATATTATAGAAAAAATGGGTATAAAAATTTAAAAACTTATTCATATTCTAATGATAATATTAGTAAAAAAAGAAAACAATTAGAAGATATTGATCCCACACCTTTAAAAAGAGGGAGATATTTAAATGAAGATTGGTCTAAATGGATAAATGCTTCAAATACTAAAAATTATATGATGAAAGATCCTTTATTAGATTGGTTAAATATGTATCATTACGATAATCATTATAATAAATTTAATAAAGATGTTAATAATAATTTTAATGATTATATAATTAGTAAAGATAAAGAATTTAAAAATGCCATTATTCAGAACTTGTATAAAAGATTTCCTACCAGTATTATTAGTATTGCACAATCTGATGAAAAATTTTCATCAAATAAATACCAAGAAACTATAAATGCTATGTCAAATGGTATACCAATTATTTTGAAAGGTATTTTACATAATCGTGTTAATACTACATATGGTATGCCGGATATTATATTAAGAATGGATTATTTAAAGAAAATATTTAAAAATGTTTCAGCAGTGGTAGATCAAGATGTAAAAAAATCACATATAGGTTATAAATATTGTATAGTTAGTATTAAATATATATCACTTACAATGAAAAATGATTACATAGTAAATACCAATAATATAGCTTCTTACAAATCAGAAGTTGTAATCAATAATGAAGCACTTAAACCTATATTAGGATATGTGCCCAATTGTGCTTTTATTATTGGTAAAAAATATAAAGATGATAAAATATACGGAACTTTTGAAAAAATTGGAGTAATAGATATTAGTAGTTATGATAGTGATATAGTAACAAGAACTCATGATGCAATTACTTGGTTAAAAGATTTACAAAAATATGGTAAAGATTGGGATATTTACAATCCTCATCGCTGGGAATTGTATCCAAACATGTCAAATATATTTGATTATCCATGGCATCAATTAAAGATGGATATTTCTGAAAAGATAGGGGAGATAACATTGTTGTGGAATTGTGGTGTACGAGAGCGCAATTTGGCTCATATGAATAACATTTATAGATGGGGAGATTTAAATAGTAATATATTAAATTTCAATGGTAAGAAAGGTAAAATTTTGAACAATATTATAGATGTAAATTTATCCAATGATAAGAATAATGTGATAATTGGTGATTATAAAAAAATTAAAAAAGATAAAATACAATTTTTTGTTGATTTTGAAACTGTTAATACATCTTATAGTAATTTTAATGATATAGTTAACTATAGACCAAATAAGTGTGGTAAAATAGATGATAGCAGTATGATATATATGATTGGTGTAGGTTGGGAAAATCCAAAAAATGGTAAATGGGAATTTAAATATTTTGTGACTGATCGTTTAAATCATAAATGTGAGAAAAGTATTTTATTAGAATGGATAAAATATATGGATGATATTAAGAAACAATTTAGAGTTAGAAAGAATGTTAAAGTTTATCATTGGAGTAAAGCAGAAGTTATTGAATCTAAAAAAGCATTTCTTAGACACAATATTAAAAATATTTCTATAAATTGGTATGATTTATTAGATTATTTTAAAAATAATTCTATTGCTGTTAAAGGTGTTTATAACTATGGATTAAAATCAATTGCAAATAGTTTATATAAACATAAAAAAATTAAAACAAAATGGTCAGATTCATCTCTGGATGGTGCATTAGCTATGTTAGCTGCTTGGAATTGTGAAGAAAAATGTTTAAATAATGAAGGAAAACTATTAACTGATTTTCCAGAAATGTGCGAAATTGTTAAATATAATGAAATAGATTGTAAAGCTTTATGGGATATCTTAAAATTGTTTAGTTATTAGCGTGATTTTATTTTTTTATTGTATTTAACTTCATATGTATCTTGGATCATATCTTTGTTATTAAACAAAAATAAAGTTGTATTTGTATTTATTTAAGTTGTAAAATAGTTATTACTATACAAGTAATAGTTTATTTATTCTATAACTTAAAGTGTTCAATATATTTACAAACAACTCCATTATTATTGATAGGGTTTATTGGAGGTATATTACTCGATATAAAATCTGGACCAGGACAACCAAATCCATCAGTTGGACCTTGCAAACAATTTGGTTTTTTACCGTATTTACATTCTTCGCATTTAACTGTTCCATCTACATAATACACAGAACATTTATTCAAATCTTTGCATTTTAAACAATCCTCATAATAATTATATAAATTGCATCCAATAGTAGCATATTGATTTTTTAGAGGCTGTTTTTCATTTATTCCCATATAACAAGTTTTTGATTTTGGAATATCTCCAGACGGACCATAGTCTACACACTGATATTCCCACCCCCTTGTGCATTTTGATGGTCTATTATCGTGTACATTTTTATTTGGTTTCATACATGTGCCATCATAATCATCATCAATACACCACCCACAATTTTCACATTTGTTACAAATATTCTCAGATAAGTCCCATCCATCTGAACCTTTACATGTAGATGGACATTTATTTTTACATCCAGATTTATTATTAGTATTTGTATTTTTTATACACTTATTATTATACCATCTACAATTGTTTCCACATTTTTTACATATTTTCTCAGATAATATAGAACAATAGTCCTTTCCTTTGTTATTATATGACGATATAATTTCACTTGTTAGCAGGCATGGTGGGTTTTTTTCTAATTCATATTTAATATCGTCTATCAAAAAATATTCACGTGGTTTTATTAATGATAATATTACAATTAAACTAAAAATAATTAAAATACAAGTAACTTTTTTCATTATATAAATAAAAATATAAAAAAATTTTAAGAAATGGAAAATTAAAATTTTAATATTCTTTTTAGAATTAAAGTAATATTAAAATTATAAAGTAAAAATGACATTATTACTATTCAAGTCATAATCTATTATTCTATGGATTAAATATGTAATTATTATTTAATTTACATGTCCTGAAACGGACAAACCTTTTTAATTTTTTTCCATTTTAAATTTCCAAGGGTGTAAAGTTTCATCATCAGTCTTATACTTTATCAATTTATCATATTCATTTTTAATATTTATTTCCTGATTTTTGTCAGCAACTTTATCCTGTTTTATACTTAACTTTAATTCGTACGAAATTAATTTAACGTGATTTTATTTTTTTATTGTATTTAACTTCATATGTATCTTGGATCATATCTTTGTTATTAAACAATAATAAAGTTGCATTTGTTTTTATTCTTTTATATTCTTCTTCATCATTTTTACAATAATTGATTACACTTTCTGATCTTTTTGGACTTACATTTTCAAATTCTGTTCCATATTCTTCCAACATTTTCTCCAACATTATATTTTTATTGATAACAAGGTTATCTATAAAATCTTTTCTATCTACTAAATCCCATTTTTGATCTCTTAGTATCATTGCATATTTTTCTTTCAGACTGGGTATAAAGGCATTTCTATTTTCAGGTGGAATAATGTGAATATACTCTATTAATTTAAGAATCATATCAAATTCATGGGACATAATTTTCTCACAATCTTGAGCAGTCATATTAAATTTTTCTTCCCCAAAGTTATTAATAATAGTGATATTATTGTCACCAATATGTCCATTATTTATATTATTTGTATTATTTAGATTATTTGGATTATTTTGATTGTAGGGTATTAATTTAGATTCGAGATCTAAAATTTTATTTTCAAGATCTATTTTAATTTTATTCTTTTCTTCAATCTCTTTCTCGAGTTTTTCACTGAATTCATCTTTTGTTTTATCAAGTTTTTCTTCATATTCTATTTTTAATAGATTGTATTTTGTATTTAAGAATTCATTCATTAATTCTTCCTTTTCTTGATTATTTTTGATAACTTTACAATATTTTTTGATATGAACATTATAACTATTTCTTTTTGTATATGTCTTTTTGCAAAAATCACACATATAGAATTTTTTTTCATCATTATTCATTCCATTCTGGTGATTTTTTTCTACTAAATTTTTGCATTCAGTAAAGGTTTTTAAATATTTTTCATATTCGTTTATTACTATATTACGTGGCAAATTTATATATATTGCATCGCATTTTTTTTCACTTTTTAAATGTTTATTTAAATTACTTTTTGTGGTGTAAGATTTACCACAACGGAAACAATAATTCATTATAATATAATATATATATTATTTTTTTAAATCACTTTTTTGGAATATATTTTCCTTAAAAACGTTCCAAAAGCGGTGATTTTTTTTATCACCGGGCGGTGATTTTTTTATCACCGGTGATAAAAAGTGATTTTTTTATCACTTTTACCACCTAAAATGGAATGTTGTATTTTACTAAATTTTTTAAAACCATAATATGGTATATAAATGTTAATTATGATTGTATTATATTACACCATAACATTCCATTTTAGGTAAAAACGTTCCAAATGGAACGAAAATATTCCAAATAGTGATTTTTTTGGAATATTTGGAATATTTGATATTTTATAAAAACCGCGCGCGGGGAAAAATTATATAAAAATATTTGTAGAAAATTTTAAAGTGAAATTTGTAAAATCAGGGATAAAAAATCTGAGAAGAATTTTTTTTATAAAAAATTTTTTTCCACAATTTTTACAAATTTTTTAATTACGCAAAATTTTTGTGCACAAAAAAATATAATTATTTTATAAATAACTACCTTTTATAATAAGGATGGAAAATAAAATAAAATATTGATGTCACTTTCAGTCATTAATTTCCTTACTGAGAATTATTTGTTACTGATATTATAAAAATAATAATTTTATGATTTATATTACCACATAAAATTATTAATACATGTTGATTAATGTCACTTTCAGTCATTAATTAATTCAGATAATAGTTCTTGTATAACATTTGTCCAATCTAACAATCTGTTTTGTCTAAATATTTTAGCATCTGGATACCATACACTATCACCTTCTAATCCCCAACGCCATTCTGGTGTGTATGTCAATAATATCCATGTGTTAATACCTAAAGTTGCTGCTAAATGTGCCAATGATGTGTCAGTTGATATAACAATATCAGCATTTTTAAAGATACTGATTGTATCATTAAATGCTTTATCACCATTATCAATATATTCAGATAGATCAACAATATTGTTATCTTTTAAGAATTCTTTTTCATCTGGTTCTACTTCTTTCTGGACAGAGATCCAAGTTATATTTGGTATAGAAAAAAGTGGTTTTAATAATTCCAATGACACAGTTCTTTTAAATTTATCCATACTATTAGATCTATTACCGTGCCAATTGATGACTATTTTTTTCTTATGTTTGTAAAAACCTTGGGTCATGTTATAAAATAGATTATCAGGTACATCTACAAAATATTTATCAAAATATATATCATTGTACTCTAAATTTAAGAAATATGATAACATCAGGACATCAGTGTAATAATCATAATGTAAATTATTTACATCTAAATCTTTTTCAGAAATGATTTTAACATTCTCATTATTACTGTATTTTGTCAAATTATATAACCATAATAACTTGTCATCTACAGCAAATATGATATTATTTTTAGAATATTTTTTTGAGACTTTATCAATAAATCTTGCATACATTAATATATCACCAAAACCTCCGCAATTATATATAAGTAATGTTTTACCAGTATCATTTTCATTAAAAAATGAACAATTTTCAGATAATAGATTTCTAAATCCATAAGAATATTTATAATATGTAAAACCATTTATATAATCTTTTTTCAACAATAGATATTGACCATAAATATTTTTAATATCTGGTAACTCTCTGATATATATAGGATCAATATGATTTACATTATTAAATATTTGGTCAATATAATATTCACATTTATCAAATTGTCTCAAATTTTTATATAATAAAAACAACTCTTTATACACATTAACTTTAATATCATCTGATTTCTCTATTTCTAAGAGATATTTTTCAGCATTATCAAATTGAAATAATCTTGCATACGATTTACCAATATTTAGTAAAAATTGTTCATCTTTAAATTTATTATAACCATTCTTTGCATATATTAAAACATTTTCATAATCACCTTTTTGAGAATAAAATACTATAATAGAGTTATATATATAGATCAGATTATCATCTATTTTCAATGCTTTCAAAAAATAATTCAATGCATTATCTGGTTTATTAGATTTTGCAATTAATAATCCTATATTGTATAAAAGTTGAGCATTTTTTTTATCCAATTCCAAAGCTTTAAAATACAGTTCCAATGACCTATTTAATACACCTATTTTTTCATAATATCTTGCTAAAGATGCTAACATATTTATATTATTTTTATTGTGATGGAGTCCAATCTCTAAAAAGTTATTAATATCTTTAAAACCATAGAAATTATCATTAATTAATAATTCAATAATATTTAAATATGGTTCAACATTTTTATTATCTATTCTAATACAATTTAACCATTGTATTAATATTTCTCGTTTATCTTTTGAGTGTAAATTTAAAAATTTAGCATATTCTATATTGATATTTAAATTAGTCTTATTTAATGCTACTGTTTTTTTAAAATATTCTGCTGCTATTTCATAATTATTATTAGTGACATAAAATTTAGATAAATAATATTGTGGTAAATACCAATCTTTATATTTTTTAATAAGTTCTTTCAATTGTTTTTCATTACTCATTTTAGTACAATTTTTTATAATACCCTTCATTACATTTTTTTCGCGTTTTGTTAATTTTGGACCAATCATTTTACTGTTTCTAACATCAATTTTCATTTCGTTTTCTAAATATAAAATTATATCATATGCTAAACTTAATGAAGAAGTATCAGATGTATCTATTTCTACATCTGCCAATCCTTTATTTAATGTGAAGGAATTTAATAATTCATCAACATACCATATAAAAACATCAACAGGAGATGTAATGGTATTCAATTTATTAAATAAATTAATACATTTTCTACAACCATTTTGAGACATAATGTAAAAAAACAATCCACAACGAGGATCATTTTCTTTTATATTTTGATAAACTTTACTTCTATTATATTTATCACTTAAACTATCTAATCCATATCTCATTCCCATATTCTCTTTTGTTTTTAAATGATCAACTATTTTACCCAAAAATAATATATCCCAATCAAAATTTTTAATTTCAGTAAGTGCATCATTCAAAATATCATATGAAAATATCTCATCCAAGATAATATCATCTTCTGCAATTACAATATATGGTCTATTCTCATCTAAACATTTTTGCCATAAATTCATATGAGACATAAAGCAACCAATTTGACCATTAGTTAGATTGTTATGAGCAACATTCACATTTTTACCTTCAATGGCATTGTATCTATTTATAGTAAAATTATCAAGTGTAAAACTGTTCACTATTTTTTCCATTTTCTCTTTTCTGTACTCTAAATTGATAACATTCACTTCAAAATTTTTTTTATCACCACTGTTTTTACTACCATTATTGATTAAATTATAGATTTTTTCCTCTTTAATATCAGAATCAAATAGATTGTTGATTCTATTTTTAATTTGATATCTTTTATCATTGTAAATATGTATGGAATTGGCAATATTGATATACTCTTTATCAAACTCTTCTTTACTACTTTTCAATCTTATATTGTCTTCTAAATTCCATAAAGTTTTATTGACTTCGTATAGCTCTTCATATAAATAGTTTAAAGTTTCATCATCAGTCTTATACTTTATCAATTTATCGTACTCATTTTTAATATTTATTTCCTGATTTTTGTCAGTAACTTTATCCAGTTTTATTCTTAAAATCGATATTTTATCTATTATCTCTCCAAAAGAACACTCTATAAGATATTTCATGAATATATAAATAAAATTATTATTTATATATTTTTTATACTTAACTTTAATTCGTACGAAATTAATTTAACGTGATTTTATTTTTTTATTGTATTTAACTTCATATGTATCTTGGATCATATCTTTGTTATTAAACAATAATAAAGTTGCATTTGTTTTTATTCTTTTATATTCTTCTTCATCATTTTTACAATAATTGATTACACTTTCTGATCTTTTTGGACTTACATTTTCAAATTCTGTTCCATATTCTTCCAACATTTTCTCCAACATTATATTTTTATTGATAACAAGGTTATCTATAAAATCTTTTCTATCTACTAAATCCCATTTTTGATCTCTTAGTATCATTGCATATTTTTCTTTCAGACTGGGTATAAAGGCATTTCTATTTTCAGGTGGAATAATGTGAATATACTCTATTAATTTAAGAATCATATCAAATTCATGGGACATAATTTTCTCACAATCTTGAGCAGTCATATTAAATTTTTCTTCCCCAAAGTTATTAATAATAGTGATATTATTGTCACCAATATGTCCATTATTTATATTATTTGTATTATTTAGATTATTTGGATTATTTTGATTGTAGGGTATTAATTTAGATTCGAGATCTAAAATTTTATTTTCAAGATCTATTTTAATTTTATTCTTTTCTTCAATCTCTTTCTCGAGTTTTTCACTGAATTCATCTTTTGTTTTATCAAGTTTTTCTTCATATTCTATTTTTAATAGATTGTATTTTGTATTTAAGAATTCATTCATTAATTCTTCCTTTTCTTGATTATTTTTGATAACTTTACAATATTTTTTCTTATGTAAATAATAGCTATTTCTGTGAGAAAAATTTTTTCCACAATGTTCACAATTTTTTATATTTTTTGTATTAGAAATTATTGGCAAATTATTGGCATTTGTATTGGCAATTATTGGCAAATTATTGGCAGTTGTATTGGTTTTTATTGGCAAATTATTGGCACTTAAAATAGAATTATTTTTAAAGACTGATAAAAATTTTTCTATATATTCATTATAATCATTTATGATGGTATTTCTTGAAATATCTAAAAATATTATTTCACATTTTATTTTATTTCGTAAATGGCTGTTTAAATTACTTTTTGTTTTTGATTCTTTTCCGCACCGAAAACAATAGTACATATTATAATATATTATAATATAATAATTATCTTTAAATATTTTCTATTCTATTTTCTATTTCTATTCTATTTCTATTTCTATTTTAACTAAAAAATATAATTTCCGCGCGCGGGGAAAAATTATATAAAAATATTTGTAGAAAATTTTAAAGTGAAATTTATAAAATCAGGGATAAAAAATCTGAGAAGAATTTTTTTTATAAAAAATTTTTTTCCACAATTTTTACAAATTTTTTAATTACGCGAATTTTTTGTGCACAAAAAAACATAAAAAATTATTGTTTTATGACCTTTATAAATAATATAGGAAAATAAAATAAAATATTGACGTCACTTTCAGTCATTAATTTCCTTACTGAGAATCAGTTGTTACTGAGTTTATAAAAATAATAATTTTATGATTTATGTTACCACATAAAATTATTAATACTTGTTAATTAATGTCACTTTCAGTCATTAATTAATTCTGAAAAATATTCAATCTGTATGATACCCAAACGTCTTATTGTACATATGACACACCTGAGATGGATGTAATTCACATAAATTATCAACTACTTTATTAATAGTTGTAATTTCATGTGTATCCAAATATGAACCATGCAATTTATAAATCATTGTTCTTAAGTGAACTGGAATCTCCGTTTCTACACGATGAACATGTTTATTCATATACAATTGGTGAATTTCAGACGCCAATTTTCTAATATCCAACTCAAATAACGCAAATCTACTACTGTGTTCAGGATAAAAAGTTAAATATAATTGTAATAAATCATTAGATCTTAATTGTAAGAAATTATAAAATAAATTATTAGTATTTCCCCTTAATTTCTTAATCTTATTATAACTCTCATTCTTAATTTTCACTCTGTGTAAAATATTATCACAGTCCTTATAACATAACATATAACCCTCTTCCATACTTTCACTATTCATAGCACTATTTAACAAATCTTCAAATGTTTCAAAATTTGTAAATACTTCAGGTTTCTCTACACCAATATCAATATCAACTTCTTCCAGAGTTTCTAAATCACGTGTTAATACATGATACAATTTTGGTTCATCATAATTCATTACAATTCTATTTTTAGGATGACATAGAACAAAACTGTAACAATATTTTTCATTTAATCTATTGTAATCAATCTCATTTTTAACATCTGTGAAAAGATCATAGAAACTTTCATTTGTGAACCAATATGCTCTATTGGCATCAATACACCTTGTAGAAGCATATCTCCATTCACCATCATAAAAGAACATTTTAATTTGTGTTCCATCAATTGATTTTTCAACTTTTGTTGAATTCCAGTCAAATTGGGTTGGTAATAAGTTATTATATAAATTTAATCCTTTATTAAAAGAATAGCAAACAATTTTATTTGTATTTTTTTCAAGAATAATTCCACGACATTCTTTAACTACAGAATTATTTAAGTCACTATTATTTTTATCATAGACAATCATATATAAATTTGGAAAATGTTGAATATCTTTCACAATCAAATTGTATGGCTCTCTTTCTAATAAACTTTTAATAGAAGTGTACTCATTAATATTACTGTTTCTAAATAGATTTAATAGGTTCATAATATTATATAAGTATGAGTTTATTTATTTAAGTATTATTTCAAAAAAAAATTAATCTATTATTATTATATTAGATGAATAGTGATAATTCAAATATAGAATTTGGTGAATTACGTAAAGAACTTGGTATATCTGAAAAAATAAATAATGCACCAATAGAAGTGGCAAATAATACAGAGAATATTCCTGAGAATGAATCAAAAAATGTAATTAGTACAGAAACAGATAAAGAAAATGTTAATAATGTTATAAATAATTCAGAAGAAATTGATTTATTTGCCAATACAGATGAAGCGATTACAGTTACAGATATAGAAGTTATACCTGAATATGAGAGAATTTATAAAGATGATTCGATATATATTGAGGATTTAGAGAATGATTTTTTATCAGAATTACCGATTGAAGATCAGAATAATAAATATCATCAACAAAAAATTAGTGAGAAAGTTAAAAATATTGTTGAACTTAAAAATAGTGGTCAAACATTATTAGAACGTGATAATGAATATTCTTTTGTTTTAGATAATTATTATAATAATGAATATTTATCTAATTGGTTAATACCAGTTGTATTGGATAAACAAAAAATATATGTAACAATAGATACTGACAATCCTGAAATATCTTTAGAAGATTTTGAAAATAGTGAAGAAAATGTTAAAAATGTTAATTTAAGGGATGAATTATTAGAATATGGGGAATTAGATAAAGATTATAAATATAAAAATATATCTTATGAAAAATTTTTAAGACAAACTACTAATTTGACAAGACCTTATATAATATCTGAAAAAAAAAATGATAAAGATGTTGGTTATAAAACTAAATTAATACATGATACAAATTTATTAAGATATTTTAACATAAATACAACACATTGGAAAGAAAGAATGGGTACAGGTACTGTTTATATTGCTTGTGATACATTAGATGATGATAAAAAATTTACCAAAACTAAAACAAAAGTTTTAATTCCAGGAGAAGAAATAAACATAGTTGGATTTTTTTTATTACCAAAAGAAAAAAGGTCATTAACAGATATTGTATCAAATGGTATAAATAGGTTTGACAAAATAGGTAATATTGAAAAAATAATAAAAGGTGAAAAAACAATTATTAGTTGTAAAAATCATGATTTAGAAACTAATGATTATATTGTAATTAAAGGTAATAAAAATATTGAAGGTACATTTAAGATTACTGTGATAGATGATGATAAATTTACAATAAATTATAATACTGTTAATATTGAAATGAAAGATGTGGGTGAAATTTATGGTCATAAAAAGTTAAAACATAATATAATTAATATTAAGAAAAATGATAAAAATAATTTTTATGTAGATGGAACATTAGATAAAGAAAATTCTAATTTATATTTATTTGATTCTGTAGAATTAACAAAAGATGAATTTGACGAAGTATTAAAATTGGTTGTGCCGACATTATCGGATATTATTGTAAGACAAAAATTGGAATTAGAAAAAGTTAAATTTATGGAGGATGTTAATAAGATATTAAGTAAATATAAGATAACATATAATGATATTAATATTGAACAGTTAGATGTGATAAAAGGATATTTGAAGAAACATGTTGAAAAGGAGGAATCATTAATTGATGAATATAAAAAAAGTTATGAAAAAATGATTGCAGAGCAAAAAACAGAGAAGAAAGATTTCCCCAACACAATCTTTCGTAATGAGTACTTCTATGATGATGAAATTGTGAAATTATATGGAGAATATCCTTTACAAAATAATATTTATGATTCAATTGAACAAAGAATGGTATGGATAGATAAACATATTGATTTTGGTAATTACTATTACAATTTTGTTCTATCTAAGGAAGATACATATAATAAAAATGATATTGAAACAACACTTAAAAACGTATCACAAACTGCAAGTGTAGTAAAGAATTCTTATGAGAAAGAAAAAAAATTAGATAAATATTTTGATAAATGTTCTAAGTTTGTTAAAGAGTTTAAAAAATTAGATGAATTAGAAAAAGATAATAAAGAATATGAAAAAGGTGATATGGCTATACTTGTTGGAGATAAAGATGGTATTAAACTTAATCGTGCTAAAATATATGAATGGTCTGATGGTGAATGGAAATATCGCGAAGAAGCAGAAGATATTGATTCTATAATATATTTGTGTGGTTTGGAAGATGATAAAATCCAAGATATGAAAGATATTAATTGTGTTTATACACTGGAAGGATGTAAATCTAAAAGATTATATAAAATAGAGCAAAATACAAATATGACTATGAATGCAGTAGAAAATTATAAGGATTTATTAGATTATATTAATAATAAGAGTGAAATTACCAAAGATAAATTATCAAAAGCAAAAAATATATTAGAACAAAAACATATTGATAAAGTGGTTATAGATGAAATATTACCAGAAGACTTAGAGAGTAAAATACCATTATCTATTGTTCAAATTTTAGGTAGAATTACAAAAGTTAAAAATGAGTATGCGAGAAGGCATTTAATGTATCAATTATTAGAAAAGGATGGTTTAGAAATAGGCGACGCTGTTTATTCTAAAAAATATCAAGGTTATTTGATGTGTGGACATTATATTTATATGAAGAGAGAAGAGTATACAAATGATAATACTATTAAAGAGATGGTGCGTGAAAAAATGTTAGCAAGATTTGGCGATGATGGTAAAAGTGTAAAAGGACAACAATCTTGTAAAGTTTGTGGTGCATATTTATCAGATGTTCCATTTGATGATACTCCATCTTTTGATGAATATGGTATTCCTATTGTATTGAGAGATGAATTAATAGATGAAGAGAAGCAGGTATTAATGGAAAGATCTAAAGATACTGATAATATTATTTGTGAAAGTCAAGTATATCGTACTGATTTAATTGGAAAAGGTTTCAAGTTAGAGCAGTTAGATGATGGTATAAAAATTTGTAAAATTATTCAAACATTTATGTATAAGATTGGTATTAAATTATTAAAATCTGATTTCATGGATATAGTTGCAGATAGTTTAGAACAGTTATCTATTTTGCCTTCTTATCCAGTTTTTCGCAAAAAAACAATTTTGATGTACAGAGCGAAAGGATTACCAGATCATAAGATAAGTAAGTTGGATGAGTCAGGTATTTTTAAGATATCATATAATAAGTTTGTTACTGTTAAAAAATATTCATTAATTGCAGCCAGACTTTTAATTTCTATTCAGACGGCAGTTCCGCCTTATATTAAAAAAAATCCTGTTTCAAGTTGTACATTTAGTTCATGGAAAGGTAAATATGGTGTTGAGTATTTGGCGTGTATTTTACAGGAAATGAAAGTATTAATATATAAGGATAAAGATGATAAAACAAGAGATATTTTAATTCGTGAAATAATAGATGAAATATTTAAATTTATTAGAATTTATAGTGATAAGGTAACAATTAAAAAATTATATGGTAAAAGATCTTTATATGATAAAAGTAAACCAGTTGAGAGTGATAGAACGATAGATAATGTAGATAAAATTCCTGCAAATGTTGATGAATTATCTAATAATTTTGAAAAGCAGCTTTTAACTGGAAATGATGTTGATGAATTATATAAAAAATTATATAGTCGTTCTCAATATTTAATATATAATATTAAACAAATTATTAAAGAATCTATTAGTGAGGAAGATAATTTTATAATGGCATTTGAGCCTCCATATTGTGCAAGTTCTTGTTGTTTAGAATCATTAGAAGATTATAAATATAATAAATTTGTTAATGATAAGAGTGATGGTAAATTAAGTAAAATAATGAAAGAAACATGGGATTTATTAACATATTATAATATGTTTGTTAGTAAGGGTACAATAACAAAATTATATGTTAAACCAGAAAGAAAGTTATATTGTTATAATAAACCTTATGAAAGTATTTTAACAGAAGGTATAATTAAGAAGAAGTTTGAGACATATTGTTATGAAGGTTTAACAAAAGGGGAATTACATAAAACAATAAAGATGGTAGATGGTAATGAAAGATGTGTAAAATGTGGTAAAACATTGAAAGAAATTAAGAGTGTAGAATTTAGTAGGGAAGATTTTAGTAAGTTGTTGGGAGAGATTGTTAAAAAGATGTATATTATTCCTGAAAGTGATGAAATAGAGTCATTAATTAATTTAGAATCTTTAAAAATAAATGATTTATCAAATGAGATTAATATATTGGTAGATAGATTAGCTAATATAACGGGTAATGATAAAAATATAGAATTTAAAAAAAAATATAATAATTTATTAAATACATTAGGTGATTATGAAAATACATATGATGTAGATAATATTGAAGAAGAAAATAAATATAAATTAATAAAGTTATTGGATAATAGCAAAGAAAATAGAATATATTTATTAAAAATGTATATTAATCAATATTTTAGAAGATATGTTTCAACAATAGCTAATAATTTTAATATACGTGATGAACCAGTAAGAATCCCATTTGTGACAAGTAAAGTATCACAAGAATTGCAGAAATTTATTTTTGATGAGTATGATCAGTTGAGTGAATATTTTACGGAAACAAATGGAAAAATTTTTAAATCATTAAAATTTGAGTATAATATGCGTGAAATTAATAGTATTTCTGCAAAATCAGATAAATATAATTGTACATGGGATAAAATTATAGATACAAGTAAATTTAATCTTAAAAATGCAACAGATGCTTTACTCTATATTTTAATTTCACAATTAAATAATTTCTTGTTAAGTGTTGAAAAAGATGAGACTATTGTTATAGCTAAATTTATTATATCTATATTTAATTTAATATTATCTGATTCAGAAATATTTGATATGAATATTAAAGAAGTAGACAAATATCGTACAACAATATATTATCAAGAATATTGTAGAAAAACTAAAGAATTTGCAGAAGAAGGTAGTGAAGCTGATACAGCTTTTCTGAAAGATCAATTTGGAATTGTTAAAGATGGCGAAATAGATATACAATCATTAATGATAAAAGAAGAAGAATTATCCGAAAATAATTTCAAACAAGATTTAGCTGATATTGAAATAGAAGGGTTGGCTAAAGAAAAAATAGGCACAGATGCTACAGATGAACAGATTGAAGCATTTAAAGAAGATTATAAAAAAGTGCAACATCAGGATCAATTTATTTATACTGATCAATTTAATATGCAACAACCTAAAGAGGATGAGTTTGAAATATTGGAAGTTGGTGATGATTATGGTATGATGCCACAAGGAACAGAGAATGAAGGGGATGGTGTGAGTGTTTATAGTCAATCAGAGTGGGGAGAATAAAATTTTATGTATATGTGATAATATATGTGATAATATATGTGATAATATATTACATAATTTGTAAAAATATAATATTAAATATATATAATATGAAAAATTCAATGTGGTTTCTTCGTATAGCAATGGCAAGTGTATTTTTATATCACGGTCTTACAAAAAAATTAAATTCTTTTGCAAAACATTTCAAATTACCATTAATAATAGCAGCATTAGTTGTATTTGCTGAAATAGCTGCTGGATTAGGATACATAGTTGGTGGATTATATAATAAAAATATTTTAGGATTTAGTATTACACAATGGTCATCAATTGCAGTTATACCAGTATTATTGGGTGCAATTTTTATGGTTCATTGGAAAAATGGTTTTAATGTAATGAATAGTGGATATGAGTATCAATTTGTGTTATTAATGATAGCTTTTTACATGTATTATAATGCATAAATATGTATAAAAAATTAATAATAAATAAATTTATTTATTATTAAATACTATAGTTAATGAGATATTTTATTTTTGGTATAATAATTATAATAATTATAATAATTTTTTTATATATAAATTTTCAATTGGTAGAAGGATATGATAAATGGGGATGGAAATTATTTAATATGAATTGGGATAAACCTTGGAAAGATACTGAAGTTGCTTATAATAATCCATATCCACAAGATATTCCACGTTCTTCAAATAATGATAAGAATTTCCCGGATTATATATTGGAAATATTTAAAGAAAAATATATGAAACATGTACTTGATCTAATGACAAATAAAGATCTTAAAATTAATAATATACGTTTAATTGATATATCATGGGATAATAAATTTAGAATCAATAAAGATACTTGGTACAATCGCATCAATGATTTTAATATATATGATGCATTAAATTATGAAGATAATCAACAAGTATTTAAACCTCATAAATCATGTATTCCACAAGTAAATACTGTTTTAGAGTATTTTATCAAAGAGTTTAACAAGATATTTTTAAATTCATATCGTGAAAAATTTTTCAAAGATTATGATGGATTTAATCCATTCTCTATCTATAAATTTAAAGTTCACAAAATTAATCAAAAATTATTACCAAATCAAAATTGTATTTATAAATATGGTATTTTTATAGTTCTTGTCAGAGATGAAGGATATGTTGGTCCAACTATTTATCTTAATTTTGTAGTTGTAAATAATAAAATACATCTAACATATTACGATTTAGTAGGATATTATGCAAGTGATAAATTATATTTACCAGAAGGTGTAAGAACTGTTGGTAAAAATAAATATTATGAATTAAATCCATTATATAGAAATAGTAAGAGAGATAGAACAGAAAATTCTTATATAAATAATAAAAATTGGCAAGATTTAAACGTAAATTATTATAATGTAGACAAAATACTATGGAAACAAAAACAATACCAACATAACAATACTCTTAAAAATCAATACACATGTTTCAATGCTGAACCATATTTCTATAATCCATCTGGAATTCCTCCAACATCACCAGAAACAAATGTACAACCAATTCTAAATTATGTTTATAATAAATATAATTGTGAAGCGAAATATGATCATTATGGTCGTAGAAAACCAAAAGGATTATGGGATAGACCATGTTTAGGAGATAAAGAGTGTCCATTTTATAAAAAAAATCATAATTACCCTAATAATTTTGGTGGTTGTGATAAGGAGTATGGTTTTTGTGAGTTACCAAGAGGTATGCAAAATTTAGGTTATCATGATTATTATCCATATGATAATAAAGAGAAACATTGTCAAAAATATAATCCTAAACCATTGTGTTACAATTGTAAAACAGTTAATAGAACAGATGAGTGGAAACCAGTAACATTATTGGATGATTGTTGTGAAGAACAGAAAAATAAGAGTGAATATCCCTATTTACATGGTCCAGATTATGCTTTTAGAGGAGATACAACAGAACGTATAAATTATAATAAACAACAAGAATATAAAAATAAATCTTAGTAAATAAATAATATAAATAATATAAATAATATAAATAAATAATATAAATGAATGAAATAATAATAGCATTGATATTATTTATTTTTAATAATTGATACACCTTATCTAATTTTTATAGCAGGCAATTATTACAAAAATCTAATTGAAAAAATTCAAAAATCACCATTTAAAATAAAATATTTTGGTGCATTTATGGCTTATATCATTATGGGAATTGCTGTAAAATATCTAATTTTAGATCACTCAAAAAATGAAAAAGATATTATCATTAATGCCGCTTTAGTAGCTTTAGTAGGATATGGTCTTTACGATTTTACAAATTATGCAACCTTCACTAACTGGACTTTAGAAGTCAGTATTAAAGATATATTATGGGGTATTCTATTATTTACTGTTGTTTCATATTTAACATATAAAATTAAACATTCATTTTAGCATATGTATTTACAACAACTGCTTGCGGCTCATTCTGATATCTATAATAATTATTAAAATCATTTTGTAAATTAGGATTCATAAATAAAACTCTTGACTTTATTTTGCTAAAAAAAAAAGGTATATCAGGAGCATCTTGTTCAGTATCTTCAAATTGTTTTTGTAATTCCAAAAAATTAACAAAATTTTCACATCTTCTAACTTGATGATATATTAACCTATATTTTTTACTAATTTCACGATGCTGTGTATATTTACTACTTGGATCTAAAAATGTATTAATAGATGATAATGCTACCATAATCAAACCTAAAATTATTAAAATATCTTTATTAAAAATATCACCAATACCATCAGCTGTAATTATACTTGAAGTAATAATCAATGATATATTAAAAATATGATTAATTATAGTCCATAAGGTAGATGATTTAATATGAATATGATAACGAGAATTAGATCTATCAATTAAAGCATTCCATTCACCATAATTTGCATCACTATCTATTTTATTTTCATTATTCATATCTCTACTATGAATATCTCTACTATGAATATCTCTACTATTCATATCTCTACTATGAATATCTCTACTATTCATATCTCTACTATTCATTTCTCTACTATTAGTATTATCTGGCATAGTAATATTAGATATAGTATTATTTGTCATAGTATTATCAGACATAGTATTATTTGACATAGTATCATCTGTTTTTTCAATACTAATTTCAATAGTTTGAGAATTTTCTTCATTATCCGTTTCTGACATTAATTTAATATATTTTTATTTTCTTATGTATTTTCAATCTTATATATTTTCAATCTTATATATTTTTTAATTTAATATATTTTATAAAGATTATCAACTTGTTTCCTACATATTGGACATTTTTTATTAATAAATTGAGAACAGTTAGAACAACAACAACTATGTCCACATGGTAAAAGAATTACATCAATATCATTTGTAAAACAAATTTTACAAGATTCTTGATCTTGTATTTTATCATCAATAATACATTGTAATCTATTCAATTTTTTTTTAAAAACTTTTAAATCATATAAACTAAAATCTTTAATTTCAACTTTATCAAGATCTAATATATTAACATTGTAAATATTATCAAGAGAATTTTTATAAATATTTATTCTATTAATACTATCATCATCATTTTCAATTTCTTGTTCAACTTCAATATAATTATCTACATTTGATTTAGGATTATAATATTTAATCTCTTTTTTCATCTCTTCAATTGCAATATTTAATACTTCAATATTTTCATTCAAATTATTAATATATTGATTACGCAATTCAAGATCTTTTTTAAGTTCATTAAATTTAAATAAAAGATCATCATAAGCCTTTCTTAACTTATCATTTTTAACATTAAATACTTTATTATTATTTTTATATTTATCGCAATCTTTTTTTGATTCATCTAATTGATATTTTAATATATCTAATTCATTTGAATTATCATTTTTATTAATTATTTCATATATTTTTTGTATCATTCTAATGTGATTTTTCTCATATTCACAATTTACTATTTCAAAACCAACATAAATATAATCATTGATTATATACTTATTAACACCTGCTTTACTTATAAATGTTTTAGTACCAATTGCTTCACATTCATTGTGACTATATGTATATTCAAAAACATGTTTATTACACATATTACTATTTGAATTTAATATACCACATCTTATCTTAGTATCAATTTTTTCATAACCATATGGTAACTTAACTTGTATAAATAGACCAATATTATTTTCAAAAATTTCACTCATCATATAGAATTTAATACCCATATAATCATTTGAATCAAAATTATTATTATTATTAATAAAATCATCTGCTTTTATTTTATGTATGAATTTCATCATAATATTTATATATAATTATTTTTTAAGTATTGATACTTTTTTCTTATTCATCCAATATTTATTTGCTTGTTCTTCCATTTTTTTCAAACGAACATAGTAATCTGGGATTTCTAATAAATGTGCCAATGCGATCTTACCTGTTTTTAACAGATCATTCCCTGTAACATTAGTTCTTTTGTTATGTGTTCCATGTTCGAGTTCAACTTGCATAGCGTATTGCCACTCTTTAGGATCAACCACATCAAAATTAATTTTAAGTTTATTACCAATCTGTTTAGCTTGTGTGAGAGTTATTTTTTTATTCATATATAGAATATAAATAGAAAATTATAATAAATTGTAATAAGGATCATTATTGAGTAGATTATTTTTTAGTGATTTTGAATCACAGCGCTGTTTTCCGTACATATAAATACAATTTATATTAGAATTATGAGTAGCATATCCTTTTTCTAAGTAATATTTTTTTGCACCTTTATTAAATTCAATAGGATATAATGAGTATGCATTTTTAGATTTTTCTAACATTTTGCTATTATTAAAGATGTGTTTGGTTATCATATATCCCAAATCATTATTAAAATCTTTATTAGCTAATAAATAATTTGAAAATTTATAGGTTACAAAATTTGAATAATAGAATAAATATTTACGAGAAAGTCTATTAAAATTATTAAATAAATTAGCTTGTAAATAATTATCATGTTTTTCTTTATAAGAAGCTTGTGGAATATAAATTGCAGATAATTTATTAAGATCTAAATTTTTTTTAGTATAATAAAAATCTAAATTATGTATAGGTTCTAATGAAATAAGATGTATATGGAAAAAATTATGAAAAATAAAATTTAATAAATTACTTGGAAAACTATCAGTTATTAAGATAGCATCTATATTATCATTATATAATTCTTGTAACATAACTTTTAAATTTAAATAATGTGGTTGATATTTTATATTGATATTATTAAAAATATCTTTAGCACATTGATCCCATAAGGATCCTTTCTCACCAACACCTATTTTTTTATTATGTAAATCAAATATTGTATCAATATTTTTATCAATTGGTGATAGAATAAATATATATTGTTCATTCATAGAAGTTATAAATCTTAAATTATCAAGATTATTATTAATAGATTCATTTACCATAATAGGTGCTGGTATAATAGTAAGATCATTATTTGTAGAAGTGTTTAATTTTTGGATAAGTGTTCTATCGCTGTTGAGAGTTTCAAAATTGACATTAATAATAGGATAATTATATGCAATCAATGATTTAAGGAATAGTAGGAAGTTTGTGTATTTAAGTTGTTGATTAGTTTTATAGAAATTTACATTATATTTTGGTTGATTGTACTCTCTATAATTATTTTTAAAAGTATTATATTTTTTAATATTGTTTGGATCATAATATGGTAGAAATAATGTATAAAAGTTTTCAATATTTTGATTGTAATAGTTGATATAAAAATATAATAACAGTATAATTAGAATAATGAAATATAATAACTGATACATATATTAATATCAATTAAAAAAATATTATAGTATGATATATATGTGGACATTAATTGATTTAAATCATCCTTTAAGAAGTTCAATTGTTTTATATTTAATAATCTTATCAATATTAATGGTATTAAGACCAAAACTTGTTAAAAATGAAAAAAAAAGATATATTTTACCAATTATTATAATTATAATTAGTACAATATCTTATTATATTTTTGCAATATTAAATAAAATATTAAGATAATTGTGTATAAAATAGTAAAATAATATCTTTTTTTTATATATTATGAATTTGGAACCATTAAGCTGGGAAGAATTAATTGAATATAAAAAGAAAACAAATTTTAAACATAGACCTATCATAATTGTTGATATTGATGATGAAATGAATAGAAAATATAATGCTATTGTAATTAAACACGATTCAAATAAAAATGTACATATTAGATATTTAGATAATCCATTTTATGAAGATAAATATTGGTGGACAGGTAATAAAGATAATTTACCTGGATTAAATCCATTATCTTATAACTCAATACTTTTAGGGGATTCATATGATGATATGGAAGATTTAAAAAAATGTGACTTTCAAGAAGATGGGTATGACGATATTATAAATTATGAAAATGAATCACATCGTTTTTTTAGATCTTCTTCTTTATATCCATATGTAGATGGAATACAAGGGAATGTTCATGTAAATAATTATTACATATCTGCATTTAATACAACATTATCTGAAGGTAAAATTCCAAATTGTATTAAAAATAAAACTAATTTAGGTGATAATATAAAATGGAAACATGTTAGAAAATGGACAAATAATTATGATGAAAGTATTTTATATAATATATTAGAATCATTGCCATTATCTTATTCTCCAATTGTTAAAGAATATCTTCGTGGTAAAAAAATTAAAAATGTAATATTAAATTTTAAGAAAATGTTAAGTATAATGATAACTAATAATTTTATAAAAAAATTTAGTAATAATATTGATTTAAGTTATGAAGAAATAAAAAGTATAAAAGAATCACTTAATGATGGAAATAATAATACTAATTTAATAAAAATCTTACCATACTTATTAAATTATAATATTAAGATATTTGATTGTACTAATAATTGTTTAGATATTATAGAATATAGTTGTGAAAGTGATAATTATATATATATAATTAAATTTTTAGATAGATTGGATACTTTACACTCTTGAAGCTTTCTATTTACAAATAAAGTTTAACCAAAAATAAAAATAGTCATAGCGTTTAATTTTAGACAATTATTTATTAAGAAGAATTATAATGAGTGAAAAAGAAGATAAAAGAAGTCCTACAAGAACTGAATCAGAGAGTGAATTGAACTCTGATGAAGAAGTTACAAGAACTGAAGATGAAGGAACTGAAGTTGAGAGCAGCGGAGAGTATGATATCATTGATGTAACAGATGATCCGCTATATCAAGTATTAAGTGCATTCTTTGAAACTGAAGATGGAGATAATTTATGTGATATTCTTAAAGATTTATCAAGTGCAGTTAGAGAAAATACAAAAATGATGAGTAAGATATTAACTCAAAAATCTACTAAATAATTTTTTATTATGTAAATAAATTATCTATATAATAAAATTTATTCTCCAACTTGTTTAGATGATTCTTCTTCAAGTTTTTTTTCTTTTTGTCGTTGTTTTTGTCTTTGTCGTTTAAGTCTTCTTTTTTCTCTAATCTTATTTTGTTTTTCTTGTTTTTCTTGTTCTAATTTTTTTTCTTGTTCCATTTTTTCTTCCATTCCTTGTTTTATTTTATCTAATTTAATTTTTTGCCCGAATCTGGATAATCTTTGTGTTCGTTTAACCATTAATTTTTGCTTCAATTTTTGTCTGGCTTCTTCTCGTGTAGTTGCAGGTGTTTCATTAATTTGTTGTTCCATTTTTCTCAAAAGTCTCGTATTTGGTGAACTTTCAGATGATGTCGATGTTTCTTCGCCGCTACTCATAAATTAAATTATATTGTCTAAATTTCTTTATATAATATTAACTTTCTCCTGCAATAGCAGCTAAATATTTATCTGAATTTCCAGAATATTCATGACATGTTTTAGCTAATCTTTTTGTTACAGAATCTTGTATTGATACTATTTTTTTTGTAAAATCACTCATATTTATACCCGTTGCTGTCTTAATTTGTTCATCAGTCGCTATATCTTTTAACGCCCATAAATATCCTGCACCATAATTTGCATGAAGAACAGCAATTAATAAATTTTCATCTTGTTTTGCAGCAAGAGACCATCGCGCACTTTGTCTAATTAAAGTTTGAATAATTAAGTTAATATCTTCATTATTTTTATTAAATGCAGTATTAATTATGATAAGAACAATAATAATAATAATAGATATTATATATTTCATATAATATATACTTTTATTTTTTATGAAATTAATCTTAATTATATGATAATATAATATTATACAATACAAATGAGTGAACATGATAAATCAATATTACCAACTTTACCAACTTTACCAAATTGTAATATGACAGGTATCAATAATAATTTTAATTTTTCTTTTTGGAATACAGAAAAAACAGATATTTTAAGTATGTTGATTATAATGATAGAAAGTAGTTCACAATCTATAGAAAGACATGAAAATTTTATTCCAGAAGTTAGATATAGATTATTGGTAGAAGATACATTATCTATATTAGAAATATGTAAAAATTTATTAGAAAAAGAAGATAATGAAGAAAATGAAAAAGAGAAAATATCTAAATCAATTGATAAAATTATAAACGAATATATAAATTTACAAGAATATTTGAGAAAAAATAATAAAGATCAATTAGATAGAATAGAAGAAAAACTCGATAAATCATTGCAAAAAAAAAAGAAATTTTTTTAATAAAAAATTAAACTTTATTAAAATGTTTAAAAATCATCTCTTTATTTCTTTCATCTAAATTATCAGTGATGTACCATTTTTTTTTAAATGTATCCCATCTTGCACCACAAACTTTTGCAAAATCCTTATCTTTGTAAGCTACTTCTAAATATATTCTTTCTGATGGCTTAATATTTTTCTTTTTATTTTGAATCTCATTTTGAAAAACACCTATGGCTTCATTTGCTAATCTATCTGCATGGAAATTACCAACCGAATGACAATCTGTTTTACCTGTATGTGCAGGAATATGTTTAAATTGTACATTATCTAAATCTTTAAATAAATTGTAAGCTTTTTTAACAAGTTCTTTGTTAGGAATATTATCTTTCCACCCATTTTTAGCACATTTCTCTCCATAAGTAGTACAACATTTGATACTATATCTTGAATCAGTATAGATCATTATTTGATCACCATTTTTAATTTCATTTTCTAAAATGTGATAAGTTTCAATAATAGCAGATATTTCAGCAACATTATTAGTTTGTTTTCCTTCAATTGGTTTAGCTAAGTTTCTTGGATCGTTTTCACCAAAATATACACCTAATCCTGCACGAGCATTAGAACTACCATTTTTGCTACAAGCACCATCAGTATATACATATATATCAGGTATAAACTCTTTTTTATTTATTTTTATGTGTTCATGATTATTTTTATTCGGTAATTTTTTCTTTTCATTTTTAGAATTTCCATTATTACCATATTTAACAAAATTTTCAGCATCATTTCTATTATTAAATTTTTTGTAAATTGCACCACTATATCCATTAATAGACTCTTTGCAATCGTTCCAAGATGTAAAAACACTGTTTATTTTACCTTGATGTACAGCATAGTATGGCATTATAATATATGTGATATAATTTAAAAAAATAAAAAATCATTTTTTATTCTAAATATATGTATATTTCGGATACAATATTTTAATTTTTAATTTACTTGGATCAGATACATGATATTTGATTTTATTGTGAATAATATATTGATCGCATAAAAACATTTCACCTGATATGATTTGGTCATGATTAGAATCTAAAATAGTTATACGCGTACCTTTCACATTAAAATTATATCCCCAATTTCTATCAAATGTAATTTTCAAATTTTTAATTTCATCCGTATCTCCTATCAACATAAATCCTAAAATTCCATAATCAAAAGCAATATCTGTATTCCACCATTTCCCATTATATGGAAGTGTATTTTCATCATAACAATTATCAAGGATTTTACATGATATTTCGTTTGGTAATATATCATGAGTATTGTATATAAAAGCGTTTAATTGATCGTTGCTAATATACCATTTTTTAGTATCATAATTATCTGTCATTAGATCTTTTTATATAATTGCAATTGTATTTGATTAATAATAAATATAATCAATTTTTTGTATGTAAAAAAATTGAATATGAAATACTTTATTTATAAAATAATATATTTTATAGATAAATGATACCAGATCAGACCAATAGTACATCCTCAAAAATAATCAAAATTAAGAATAAAAAAAATGATAATATTAAAGAACAATTACATAAAAAAGAAAACTATTTTGTAATGCCTGATAAAAAAAATATTCTTAATACTTTGGAGAAAAATATTGAATTTTTATTTATTGTAGGTCTAAAGTTATTAGGTACAAGATTCGTTTTTTTTTTATTATATCGTTTTTTTATAGTAATATGTAATTATACAAATTATAGAGAAAATTATCATATTTTTCCATATACATACTTTTGCAAAAATTACGATAATTTTCTCCTATATATTGATATATTTGTTAGAGATTTACTGATTTTTACTTGTATATTAATAATACTATTTGTCACCATATACGGTTTAATATATCATTAAAAAATATATAAAATAAAATTATAAAATAAATTTTAATAAACATCTAATAACCTTGCAGATGGATCTAATTCTGTTGTAAATGGATGTCTCCAATAATCAAAAATCATTCCATCCTGATTCGGATAATATTTATCAAATATCTCACGATAATATAATGACTCCTTATCATATGGTTTAACTTTGGAATGAGCATATTTAGCTAATCTTTCCTGATACTCATCGTCTGGTATCTGCTGATCCACAAATTCACGAATAATTTGAAACCAACTTCTACTCTGACTACTAACACCATCACTGAAAGCTTCCTTACGTCTCCATAATAATTCATCACTCAATAAATCTGTATATGCAAAAGCTTTACGTAAAAGATATTTCTCCATTCTTTTATCATTAAACATTTTCAATTTTGGATCAATTGACATTACATATTCCACAAAAGCCTTATCAGCAAACGGGACTCTTGCTTCCAAACCTGCACCACTAATTGATTTATCAGATCGTAATACATCATACATATGTACTTTTTTCAACATCTCCAAATTAGCTTGGTAAAAGTTATTAGGTGTATCTGCCTTTTGAAAACCACGATAAGACGCAAATATTTCATCAGATAAATCACCACAGAATACTACTGTATCACCGGATTCTTTAAAATCATAGTCATCATTATCTTCATGTTTATCATGAGATTTAATATAAAGGCTTACTAAATAATTGCCAACTGATGCGCGAACACTGGTAGTACAACAACTTTCAATTTGATGAATTGTTTTCTCAATAGCATTTAAAAATTCCTGCTCTGTAACAATAACTTCAAAATGACGAGTCTTCATATATTTTGCAGCTTTACGTGCATAATAAAGATCCACACTTCCTTCTAAACCAATGGCATAAGTATCTAATCCATAATCTGGATAGTGTTTTTTTACTAATGCAGTTACTAAAGTACTATCCAAACCACCAGATAATAGTGTACATACACGTCTATCAGACATCATTCTTTTATCTACCGCATTAGTTAAAAGCTGTTTCAAATTAGCGCAAATTTCTTCTTCACCCTTATCATATATAATGTTATACGAATATGAATAGTAAGTCTGAAATTTTCCATCTTCTAACCATTTACCTGGTGGAAATTGGTAAATATGTTTCATAAAAGTAAGTGATTTACCCTCACTACAGAATGCAATATTGTTCATATCTAATTCAGTTTCTGATTCAGATTTTTCATTTTCAACAGCATAATATAATGATCTAATACCAATAGGATCTCTTGCGGCATACAATTTTTTCAAATTAGCATCATATAGAACAAATGCAAAAACACCATCTAATGATTTTAAAGTGTATTCCATACCATATTTAAGATACATATGAATAATAATTTCACAATCACTATTTGTTTGGTAATTAAAATCATTCTCTTTAATTAATTGACGATAGTTATATATTTCACCATTGCAAATTAAAGAAATATTCTTGATACACAATGGTTGATCACTCAAATGATCAAGACCATTAATAGCTAAACGATGGAAAACACAAATTAAGTTATCTGTCACATCTTTAATTGTAGTATTATCTGGACCACGGTGTTGAATAGTTTGAAAATTTTTATTTTTTTTCAAGGATTCTATAGTTTCTTTTTTTCCCGAAAAAGCAAATATTCCACACATTATTAAATAAATTTAATATCTTTAATACTTTAAGTATTAATCAATTTTTTATAAATAAATATGTATTTATACCATATCGCCGTCATTATTATTCAACATATCTTTATTACATAAAGGACATTTAGAACTTCTATCAAACCATGTTGTAATACATTCATTATGAAAGTAATGATTACAATTAAGTATTCTCAATTTATCATTATTTTCAAAATTTTCTAAACAAATACTGCATAAAGTGTCGTTGTATAGGTCAAGTTTCAAAATATTAGAAAATAGTTGTATATCACTTACATCATCGATAATAGAGATAGCAGCTCTTCTATTTTGTTGATCTAAATTTTCAGAATGTATAAAGCTGATGCGAACACAACATAATAAGCATGAGAAAAAAAAGAAAAAAAATATATAAATAACATTAGTTATATATATATATCCTGTAATATAATAAAATATTGTATTTTGTTTATTTTCTTGTATCCAATAATAAATACCATAATATGTAATAATAATCCAGATTAATCTTAACAAAGTACTTAAAATCCTGCATTTTTTCATTTGATTACTATTATTAATTTTATACATATATGTTAAAAAGGTCATTGATTCAATAAAAGTATATAAAATGGTAATGTATATAAAGTTGTTACTATAACCTTTATTATCAAAAATAATAACTACTCCGAGAACACAAATAGTAAATAAAAGATATATCGTTTTCAAGATTCTGAAAGAATTAATAATATTAGAATTTATTTCATATCTAATATTATCATCATTATTTAATAACTGTTCTCTTTCATTATTTTCATTCATTTTACTAATTATTTATAAATATTATCTATCTAAAAATATTCAATTTTTATTTACATAATTTATTTAAGAACACATTTTATAAACATTATTAATATATGCCAGTATATATGGTACAAAAATTAATACAATTATAGCAATTAACCCTGATAAAATTTTTAAGAATCCTCCCTTTATTTTACCAATATAAGTAATTAAGTAAAAGAATGCTGCAACCCCTATTGGATATATATATGTACTCCAATGTAAATATTTAGTTTTTTTAATAAATGGAACAAGTAAAGTCAATAAAAATAGTCCTAATGAAATAATAGTGCTACCAATTGCAAGTAATTTAACTACATTATTATTAATATATTCAATTATATTCCCTCCTACAAATTTAATCCCACCATTTTTTAAATGATACAATGCGACTGATCCACCTAAAAATAACAATAATGATGACAATGTACCAATAATTATCCAATTTGATAATCCATCATGACAAAACATAGTATAATAATATATAGTCATGATAACGATTACTAATGCACTATAAAACATAGAAGATATATTGTAAATATTTTGATAGAGGTTATTTTGATTATCACCTCCTTTTTGTCCTTTTTTAATTTGTATATTTGTTGATGTCTTTGTTAAATTTTTTGCTGAATTCTTTGATTTACTCATTTTTTGTTGAAAAAAATTTGTAAAACCAGTTGTATTTGTACTCATAGTATTATTATTAAGTTGTGCTTCAATATTTTGTAATGTTCCACAAGTATTTTCAGCATGAAAAGTTAAATTATTCATAATGCTATTAAAAAATACGTAGAGTAGTATTAAAAATATAGTTGAAAATCCTAATAAAAGAACTAAGTGACCTACATCGGGAAAACCTGGAACATTACCACCTTTTAATTCTGAACTAAGAAATAATAAATCATTATTTTTAATTTTATAATCATTAATTGTTTTTTTATCATTTAAAAGTTTTCCACACCATTGAAGAGATTGTTCTTTAATAGGTATATTGGTTTTTTTGTAAATTAATTCTTTAATTTTTAAAATTTTATCATCATCTGCAATATTATTTAATACAAATGTTTCATTATATATTATATTCAATTGCATATAATATATACTTACAAATTTTTTACATATACAATTTTTACATATACAATAATTAACATATACAAATCTATCAATAATTTTTTTTACATCACATTAAATAAAGCCAATATTATACAAATTATAAATACAAAAAATGATATTATACCTGCAACATTACCAGTTTTTATCATATTCGCTATCTGACTTGATCCACCAATTGAATCTAATACACCTGAAATAGCATTCATAAATCTTAAAGCAAAACAAAAACCATTTGTTGCATATTTTGCAATATAATATTTACCTGCTATTTCACCACCTCTATCCCAAAATGGCATATTTTTAACTTGACATTCATAATAATTAAACAATTTTGGTATTAAACCAATTATCACAGCATCTATCAAATCTTCTGCTTTATAACTTACAATCCAATCTCTAATAGGAGATCCTTCTTTATTAGATTTTCTTAAAATTAATCCTAATTTTTTTCGTGATTCTTCATTGTCACAACTATATAGAGTGGACATATCTGTTACCTCTTTAATACTTGTTGAAATTAATGAAACAGCTAAATGATAACCTTCTAAGAATGGTGTTCCTAAAAATGGTATAGCATAAATTCCAATAAATTTGCCAACATTTGCAAAATTATCTAATAATCCTAAAATAGGGTCAATAATAACTTTTAGTATAATATTTAATTTAGTTGCATCATCGACAATATTTAATAAAAAATTAGGTATATTAAAAATTCCATAAATAATAATAAAAAATAATGCTACCCACCATCCAATATTATTTGATTTTTTTATACCTTTACAAACATCATCAAAATATGTATACATTATAGGAAATATAACAAATGAAGTAGTTGCATAAACAAAATAATAAACAATTACAATACTAATAATAAACATAAATACAAAAACAATTGTTTTATATATTTCACTTCCACCTATATTAAATAGATTGCCAATTTTTAATAATGACCAATTAAGTGCATAAGCGTAAGCATGTGCTATTACAGGAATTAAACCTGATGCAAGTATTAATAAATATAGTCCAAATACACAAATATAAAGTAACCACATTAATACAGTTAAAGTATCAAAACTTTTACCACCTTTTATATTATAGTTTAATGTTAAATGATCATAATTATTTATATTATATTCAATTAAAGAAATATTATTATTTAATAATTTGTTATTATAGTATAATAATTGATTATCTATATCAATTTTAGTTTTATTTTTTATCATATTTTTTAAATTATATATAGATTCATACTCGTTAATTTTAAAATTTAAATCATTATTAATAAATATATTAATCATCTCTATATTAATATATTATTATTTTTTTTATAAATTGTTTATTCAATCATAGAACTTATTAAACTTTTTGTATATATTTGATAAATTTTTTAAGTAATATATATATATATATATGGTAAAACCAAAACTTGTAGATAATAATTTTTATCATAAAATAAAAAGAAAATTTATAAAAAATAATAATAATATATTATCATATAGATTTAATTTAGTAATAATAATATTTATATTATTAAGTTTATTATTTATTTATTGGATATATTTAGAAAAAAAAAATAAAAAAAATTAATATAAAATTTTTTTTGTATTAATATAGTATAAATGAAAACACTCAGAGAATTACTTTTTGGAGATGAAGTACGTAAATCTAAATCACCAAGAAAAACAAAGGTTGCTAAGAAATCTAAATCTAAATCACCAAGAAAGACAAAGGTTGCTAAGAAATCTAAATCACCAAGAAAGACAAAGGTTGTAAAGAAATCTAAATCTAAATCTAAATCACCAGCCAAAAAAGTTGTCAAACGTAAATCACCAGCCAAAAAAGTTGTTAAACGTAAATCACCAGCAAAAAAGGTTGTTAAACGTAAATCACCCGCAAAAAAGGTTGTTAAACGTAAATCACCTAAAAAATCACCTAAAAAGAAGACAGTTAGACGTCGTTAAATGATTATTAAATAATATTTTTTTATAATAATATGAAAATATTAATAAGAATTCGAT
>Ga0233415_10000021_pt1 | contig 71937 bp, 64 predicted proteins | sample Na_anoxic_12_MG_FD_188631 | JGI IMG/M metagenome (GOLD analysis project Ga0233415, IMG submission 188631) | Seawater microbial communities from Saanich Inlet, British Columbia, Canada - Na_anoxic_12_MG | ecosystem: Environmental > Aquatic > Marine > Inlet | place: Canada: British Columbia...
CCATGGACTTTTTGAGTGCTCCATAATCGTTTTTTGTCAGAAAGAACAAGGAAACCATCACGATAAGTCCGATTGTTTGCCAGTTTTTAGCGAAAAAAGGTCCGAGATGCTTCATTGCTTCTCCCAAATTTAAATTTACCAATCAAACCCCCTTGAGTTTTGTAATCGCATCGATTACTGATTGACCACCGATATATAGCGCGCTAAGATAAAGCCAATGTTCACTTTCAAGGTTGGAAGTGAAAAGCAGTGCTGTTGCAACGCCCCATACAAGCAATTTTCGTGAAATCGCCTTTTCTAGTGCTCTGTCTATTGCGCCTTTTGCCATTTGTGTCATTGTCATAATCCCTCCTTTTACACCTATAATTAGTCTTATTGTTGAATAAACGCATATCCATTTTTCTTGTCAATCGTGATCTGCATGTCGACACAGTCTTTTAGGCTGTCCAAATGAGAGACAAGAAGGACGGTTTTAAAGTAAGATTTGATCAAATCAAGGATGTCAACGAAGCCTTGCATGTTTTCTTCGTCCAAAGCAGTGCCCGGTTCGTCCAAAATGAAGATATCGGACTTCGGAAGAGAAGAAACGCTCAATAAAGCGAGTCTGATAGCCATTGCAGCAATTGTCTTTTCTGCGCCAGAGCCCATTTCAAGAGGGCGAGGATCGAAGCTTGGGTGTTTAATAAAAATGTCCAATCGCTTGCCGTCATCTTCGAAAAATACCTCGAATTCTACGATATTTGCCAAGATTTTGGCAATTTCTTCGTTGATGATAGGCAATTTTCTCTTGATTACATCGTAAGCAATCCCGTTTGGATGCATACATCGCATATAGAGGTCGTAAGCAGAGAATTCTTCTTGAAGATCCGAGTATTCGCGGCTCTGGGCTGTAATATTGGCGACTTTTTGCTCTAATGAGCCGACCATCTTGTAGAAACCGAGGATCTCAATGTTACAAGTGTCCAGATTACTCTGGAAATTTTGTGATTTAATCTTTAATCCTTTACGTTTTTGTGACAAGTTCTCTAAATTCTCAATAACTTCCTTATTCAGTTCGTACTGAGAGAGTTTTTCCTCTAAAGTTTGGATGTCAGACATCAAAGTCTTCATAATACTTGAATTCTTCTCTATTTTTAGATCATAATTGGTGATACTGTTAGATAACGAGTTCTTTAGGTTGACTACTTCGTTGTATTTGCTTATGTGGTCTTCAACTTCGGCCGGATTTAGCTCTTTTATGTCGTCATTTAGGTCATCAACTTGGTCTGATAGGTTGTTAACTTCACTTTCGTTGAAGGGGATCGTCGCTTTGGAGATATAAGCGTCCTTAATGAACTTACACTTCGGGAAAGAGGTGCCACAGGGGATGCCACTTAACAATTGAAGCTTGTTTTTGTTTCGCCTAAGCTCATCTTCCTCGGATGACAGGCTGCTTTCCAGAATTATCATCTGTTCAAGCAACTCGGAGGCCTTTTCTTGCTTTTCGAAGAGGCTTTCTTTGTCGAAACTGTCCAAAAAGATCAAAGATCTCCGATATTTGTCCTTGGCCCTGTCCCCTTTCTCTTGAAACTCGGCACTTTGATCAGAAACAGAGATTAGTTGGTTTCTTTTGTCGCTCAGTTCGTCTTGAACTTTCATAACATCAATGATTTCAGCAGGAATTGATTTAATTTTTTCGTTAATGACTTCAATCTCGGTGTCACACTGAGATATGTGGAACTTTATAGACTCGCATCTTTTCTTTTTTGCTTCTAACTTGTTATTGATAGTCTCAAGCTCTTCTTGGGCGGTCAAAGTCTCGCTGTTGAAGTCTCTACCTTCGGATTTTCTCAGGGCGCCCCTTGTATCTGACGCATCTTCTCTTGACAGTCGGAATTTTGTCTCAAAGAACTCAAGGTCCAAGAATTTAGCAAGAATTTCTTTTCTTTTTGTTGAACCTTCCTTGATAAAGGTCAGAGAGTCTAACTGGGAAGCCATGGAAGAGTAAAGAAAGTCGTCCAATGTTCCAAAAACCTTCCTGATGTTCTTATCTGTCTGATTTCTCGTCAATCCGTTGAGGCTTTCCACACAATCAGTAGTCGGGTCATATACTGTGAATTCTGCGTTGGTTTTTGCCTCCATAGTTGTCTCCCCCTTCAGTTTTCGTGTATATTTTTCCGAACTCCTCTCAATATAATAGTCTCGGTCACCAACAGTGATCTTTACTCTTCCAGATCCGATGTCTTTGTTCTGATTGATGATATTTAGGTTCTTTCTATCGTTCTTTGATGTTGAATTGAAGATTGTATACAGGATTGAATCAATAATACTTGACTTTCCAGAGAAGTTCTTGCCAAAAATGCCGATGATCCCCTCTAAGTTGTCAAAATTGATGATATTTCCTTCGCCATAATTGAAAAGGTTGTCCCACTCAATGGAGCGAAGGCTCCAATTGATGTTTCTTGAGACCTCTTCGCTCTCTTCTGCGATCTTATTGTACTTCAAATTGAGGTTTAAGACTCTTTCCATCAATTCGTCGGAGGCCTCGAAGTCTTTTAGATATTCTCTGATGAGTTCTTCTTGAATCTGAATATCTCTCAGGTCTTCCGTCTCTAAACCGTCGGTAATACTCTGGACACTCCCAGCCGTACCTGTCGCTCTGTTCAAAAACTTGATGCTTTCGGGCTGGAACCTCTGTTTTGCGACGTCGATTGCCTTCTTCATCACGTCAATTGGAAGATTGTTGGCGGAAACCAAGCGAAGACGGGCCATTTGAGGAACTTTCTCATTGGCGTCGGATGGCATCTTACCTTCCGAGGTTAAATTGATGGTTACAAAAGGCCTCGGATTTTTAAGCTCAAAATGCTTACAAGTAAAGTTCTCTTTATCTTGGATGTCCCACAGTAAAAAGCCTTTGTCATTTGTTTCTCCGTGATTTTGTTGGATTGTTGAGCCGGGGTAACGAATTTTGCCTTCAGCGTCAAGTCTTTGATCTGTTTTGTGAATATCTCCCAAGAAACCGTAATCGTGTCCCTCAAAAATCTCAAGAGGGTGTTCTCCGTGTGTCATAACCCAACCTGTGTCTGTGACGACACCTGATACGGAACCATGGTAAAGAGCAATGTTGACTTTATCCGGATTCGAGGGTTTCACCCAGCCTTCTTCGTCAAAGACGGACAAAACATTTAGCGTTATATCGCCTCGGAGGGGGACTTCGCCAGACTTCTTAAGCAAGTGTAGGTCTTTGTGATCCAAAGCCTCCACGATAGGCGTTAAGGCGTCCTGACGGCTACTATTTCGCAGGTTTCCATCGTGGTTTCCCAGGATAACATAGGTTGGAGCGATATTGGCCAAGGAACTCAGGAATTCTGAGCACATTTCAACGAATTCGGGACTAATTTGCGTCTTCGTGTGCGCAATGTCACCACAATGAATGATATAATCTGGATTTTCTTCTCTTAAGAGTGTGTACAGTTTCTCAAAAACAAACCTGTACTCGTAATGATATTTCAAATTTCTGATATGTGTATCTGCTATATGGGCAAACTTCAAACTTCTCTCCTATAAGCCGTAAATTGCCGTCATCAAAGAATCATCTTCCTTAATGAGCGGTGCATTGTGGCTTAAAATTTTTACTTCTTCTTTTGACATATCACCTATGTCTCTTTCATCCTGATATTGAAGTTCTCGAACCTCAATACCATATTTCAAAAATAACTTTTTGATGTTCTCGGCTTTATATTTTGCATCTGGGTCCAATGCCAATAAAACCTGCGTATCATTTTGAACTATCCTTTTGAATAGCTTTGATGTTTCTCTAATTGTTGAGCCCAAAATGGGAATAGCATTCTCAGCCTTGACGGCATCAAACGCTCCTTCTACAATTGTTACCTCCTTGTCGAAGTCAACGTACAATTCATTAAATATTATATCACGACTGACCGGAGGATTCAAGTATCTTTTGTAATTATTTGTAAATGTCCTCGCGATGAAGTAATTTAGGTCGCCACTGTTGTTAAATGAAGGAATTATGATCCTTCCTTTGAATGGACCATCGGAACAAAATCCCATTTTCCACTTTAAGATGTCTTTTCTGTTAATACCTCGTTTTTCAAGGTACCCTAGGGGTACCCTAAAATGGACACTTCCACAGAGGGTGTTAAAATGTGGGGGCATTTCTATGATTTGCTCGAAATTGTCTTCTTCTTCCTCCTCGAAGAGATTTCCAAAAGCATTTAGATCTGTTTTCTCGCCCGTGAATGCTTTCCAAGCCTCTCGATCTTTGGATGATCCAAACTTGCGAACGAGGCGATAAAGATTTCTGCCTTTTTGATCACAGATCCAACACTTGTAAAACCCGCGTTTAATGTTGACGGAGAATTTTCTCTTGTGGTGCTTGCAAAAAGGACATTGAAATAAATATTCGTTGTTTGACTTGTGAGGTTTTCCGAGGAACCCTGTTACAATAGAAAGCTTTTCATCCATGTTATTAATATAGCATGAATGCTACTGCTTGTCAAGGATTATTTTTGATCCTGCGCGGGCTTACCTGCGAACTTGTGGACTCCGAAGACGGAGTCCGACATTCTGCTCGTGACTGGCGCCAGAGCGTTCGCCAGAAAGCTGACGCCACCAACAATCGGGCCAATATATCCAAGATATGTGGTTATATCGATAAGTTTTTCCTTCACTTTATCAATCAAGCCCGGAATAAATTGCTCGACAAACGTTTCTCTCAGGAATTTTAAAAAGTGATCACTTATTTCACCACTTAATGCCTCTTTTATCATCGTGCCCGCCTTTTCGTAAAGGAACATTAATAAAGCTCCCAATGAAGTTGCAACAAGGGCTTTTTTCCATCCGCCCTCCATGTCACGGAATTTCTTCAGAACTGATTCAAATATTTCTAAAATCTTTGAACCAAATTGTCCAACCGCGCCGCCTATCTCCTCCATTTTATTAAAAACTGTACGAAATTCTCGAGCGGGGTATTTAATAACCTTTGACGCTACAAGGCGGATATAAATTTCAACCCTTCTAGGGTCGGTAAAAACCCCAGCTAATGTCATAAGTAAATCTTTAAGTTGTCCCGATTTCTTCTTAACTCCATTTATAATGCTGCTAAGAAAGCTCTCAAAAAGAAGGTGCTCCTGAAGAATATGATCTTTCAGTTCTTCATTCAGATGGACCTGCCCAGATTCATTAATTGGTAATCGAATACCTAAAACGCCAGAGATATATTCATGACGCTCAAAGATCTCTTCCAAATGTCCAGTCTCTACATAGCCACGCCAGTTTTCCATGATGAGTTTCATTTCAGACATTTTTTAGATTCTCCTGTAATAAATAGTGTCCTGCGCGAGCAACGACAATTGCATCCGCGATGTCATAACAATATTTCTGAACGTTGCCAAATTTGGTGTAAACTATTTCAAACTCTTTGCTTTCAATGAAGTGTTCCATGACGACTTCTTTGGCTTTTTTGCCTCTCATGACTTTAATGCCGCATTTTGATCGTGCGGAGATGGGAGTTACATAGTTTGGTTCCATATCAAAGATTTGATAGGACTGCCAAGAGACAATACCGTTGAATCTCTGGAGGACTGACATAGTTTTCGCTGTTGAGCCACCTCTGCGGAAGAACATGAGGGCCTGCTCAATGAAGACATACTCGATGTTATAATTTTTTCTTATTTCCTTCAAGACCGTCTCGGCTTTTTTAGCTTTCTCGAAGAAAGAGCCAACCTTTCGCAAGTCGATATACTCCGTATGAGCGATCTTATTGTTATCTAAGACGCATACTCCAACTATGCTCGTGCTTAAGTCTAATCCCAATATCATTGTAAGTCTAATTTTAGTTTGAAGGTGAAGTCTCTACTTAATTCTTTTTTCACTGGTTTTGACACTGTTGCGATGCCAATAAGATTCTCTTCATTGTCATAAATTCCAACTTTTGTTATGTAAGTTATTTTTTCGAACGAAGCCGAAGGGTCGGCATATGGACTTTTTACTGTATTTTTAATAACTCTCGGTGTCTCGAGGAACACATTGGAGTTGATTTGGAAATTACCGGCCGGGGCATCAAGCTCAACATATGTTGGGTTATTCGAGTGGTTAAACTCCCCCTTTTCAGCGTGAGCCAGCATCGTTAATGTCTCAATATAATTGACTCCTTCAAAATCCATGCGATAATTGACGAAAGGTATATTTGACCCAGAATTATCATTCATTCCGGCGCCATAATATATCCAAGATGATGCCACATCGCCCGATGGAACATTATAATCGCGAGCTTTCGCTTCGAGGGCCCAGGAGCCAGTCAATAGAATAAATCCCTCGTTATATAAAACCATGCCGGCAATAGAGCCCGAACCAGTGCTTCCGGGAGGCCCAACCTGGATTAATTCGCCGTTTCTTCTAACATCTTGAAGTTCTCCGATGAGAGATCCAGAAATATAATATTTTAAGCTTATTGAACCATTTTCTTTATTTATTGAGGATCCGTAAAAAATAGAGGGAATGGAAATCAAATTAATTGGCGTTTTCGCGCCCCAGTCGCCAATGGAGGCGCTAAATTGGTACTGAGGGCTCCAATAGGTGTACGCATCCATGGAAGATCTCAGGGCGGTTATTCTTAATGATGATATGGGTGGCGTCGAAAACGGATATTGTGTTATAAGTTCTCGGCTAATGCTGGCAGAGAGCGGATAAGTGCGGGTGAATACTTGGCCGGGCAGCGCCGAGTTGAAGGACGCCGTAGAGACCGACTTAAATGTGGTCAACGAACTGCCCTTATCTATCGTAGGAAAAATTAATCCTGTTTGGGTCGCGTTTCTGTCAACATTTAGCTCGTAGAGAGACACAAAGCCCGTAGGAATACACGGCACGCTTCCAGTGAAGGCGCCTGAGATCTGAGATTCATTCTGATAATATACTTTCCCTCCGTATATGTCAAATTGATTTTTCGGAAAGGATTTAAGCGTATTATGAAAGATGTCATCATCGCCAAACTTTTTAAGAGGCATTTTTAAACCCCCTCTTTAATAATCCAGCCTCACACGGAAAATTAATTCAGTCGAGGGATCCTTTTTGAGAGGCTCAGATAGTTTAGCAACAGCCAACAGTTCATGATTGGGCGAATAGAGGCCAATTGATGTAACATACGATGAGGGATCTTTATTTGAAATATTATTTTTAACAATTATTTGACTTTGAGACAAATATGTTTGATTGGAACTATAATTGAATTCGTTATTTGCGGCTCTGCAAAAATAAATCGTTGAATTTAGCTCCGTAGTGTTCTGAAAATCATTGTCGACCCACTTGCTCCTGACATTGTCGGCGGTGCCGCTAATTGAAAGAGTTCCGGTAAAAGATGAAAAGGAGTCAAAGAGTATTGCCGAAGCTGTCAGCGCCACAACGCCGGCCTGATAATAAATCAATCCAACTCCATCTCCATATGGCGTTACAGAAGAAGTATATAGAATTCCGTATTCTCCGGCTGGGGAGTTGACTCTGTATTCTGTGTTTGCGCCATAATCGCCAATTGTTATTTCGGTGGAGCCACTTAACAACCTAAATTCATAGCTTTGTTTTTTAATCTCATCTTTTGTCAATAATCGTGTATAACTGAGAAACACGCATGCGTTCATGGAATCGGTGGTCGTTGTGAAGTCCCCATCTGCGTCAAACCTTCTAATTGAGCCAGTTTGGTCATATCCCACCAAAACCTGGGCCATTTGGTTGTACATGTTTAACTTCTTCGCGTTTAATACGTTCGAAGCCCCAGATAGGGCGCTTGAATATCCATAAGAAATATCAAAAATATGATTTGCAGAAGAAGACAAATATGGGTAATCGTATACACTCTGAAACATCCCGTGGGAATAATTCTTAATGTTATTATCGCTATAAGTCCCCGAGACTACGGTACCTGTGATCGGAATAGCCTCGTTTAATAGTGTTCTCGTTAGAGATACATCGTTGGTTGAGAGTTGTTTAAATACGGTTGCCATTTTTTATCCTTTAAAATTTGTCTTTAATAAGTATATTGAGACTATGGGATGCACTGATAAGCATCCTTTGCCCTCACATATCTAACTGGGACGTCAATTGTATATCCCGTTGTCATTCCAGTCACTCGCACTATAGAATCGATGAAATAACTATCAACCGGCCCGAATGTAGTTTTTGCAGCGTCGAATTCTCCGCCTAATTTTGTAAACAGACTGGTTGTGGTTTGCAGTTGTATGCTGGCTTGGATTTGAAAACCAAATGTTGATCCGCGCCATCCGGCGATTGACTGTGCATTGGTGGTGTTGTTACTAACAACGGAGTTATCCTTAACAAACATGGGATCTCCTGTAGATGAAAAATAATATACGTCTATTCCGTCATCGTCCGTGAAAGAGGGATTGGCCAAAGTCGCGCCGTCAGCGCTGATAATCTGGCCGAAACGCCCGTCCATTTCAATTCGATATTGATTTTCGTACATTTCAGAACTTACTTGGTTCGAGCCGGGTGGAACAAGAGAGTTGTCTATCCCTTGGTCAAGTCGGCAAGCTGTTTGAATTTGAGATGGATCGTAGCCATACCAGATTCCTTCGTCAAGAGTTGCGTTGGTTCCGGCGGGGGCCCAACCACCGGTCTCGGTGAGGCCACATGTTGTATTAAGATCTACTGCTACCAAAAAAGAATTAAATTGACTATTGATATTCTTTCCAGCTTCCAAGGTATTTAGCTTAATCACCGGCAAATACATAAGAGTGTGATTGTCTGTGTACGTCTGTAAGAAAGAATGCATCATGGAAGTATTATTTGTAAAAGCCTCCAAAATCGGAGTTTGCATGATTTCCAAATCTTCTTGGCCTGGATCTGCAAAACCGTCATATGTCCCATAATTAATTTCTTCGTCGCTCAGGGCAAATTTTACAATTCTAAAAGATCCATCGCCGCGAGCGAGTCTTTTTCTGCCGGTATCCGTCAAAACAGCATCTAAAATGATGTCGCCGCTATTATCTAAAAAAGCCATAAGTATTCTCCCTTCTCTCTATAAATAGTATTATATAATTTAAAATTACCATTCATTTTTCATTTTCATTTTTCATTTTCCACCTTAAAAGCGACATTTAAATCAAGTTTTTTGCCCGAACTCTTGGAAATCAGGCGAATTTTAATTATTTTTGGACTGTCTTCTTTTCCAAACAATTTTGGAACTGTCACCCCCAATGCGATACCGTCAGTTTTTCCCTTTTGTTTCGTCGCGCTGTCTACGATCTTTCCGTCTACGGAGAGTTCCGACTCTTCATAATTTATCATTTTTTGTGCGATGGCAGGAACAAGCTGCAAAAATTTCTTAAAGTTTTTTGTTTTTGTTTGTGGTTTCGGCTTGGGAACCAGGTCAATCACTCTAATAAGTGGGTAAATTGATCCGCCATCGTTAACCATTTGAACTTGGAAAACCGAAGAGGGGAAAGATCTCGCGCCGTGTACGTCAACTGCTCGCACCATATAATAATAGGTGGTATTTGGAACAATTTTGTCTTTGTACGCTGTATCCCATGCGTAGATATACTCAAAAGAGCTTCTTTGCAACGTCGATATTGAATCTCTGAATTTGCCGGTGAAATCTTCGTACGATGTCGGCTTCGTCTCGGTTCTGTAAATTTCAAAACCTGCCACAAGATCATCTGATTTGTAAGTTATTAGATCGTTTGGACCCAAGCCTCGGGCATTTCGAAGAGTATCAATGTAATCAGCATCGGTTGAGTCAAGTATAACCGCTCTGTTTTTGTATTCTCCAATTAGCGCCTGCATGCTCAAAGTTATTCTATTATCAATCCCGATGTATGGTATAAAGAAAACATCAGGTGCGATGGTCGGATCAGACACGATGGCGCCATCAAAATCAAAAAGGTGTGTTTCAATAAGATCAACAACTGGAGTCGTTATAACTTCTAAGATTATGGCTTCTATTGCTTCAATCTCCGGGTCTTCAAGCTCGGTGCCACCGCTCGGTGCGTCGGGTGTGTCATCGCCGCTGGCAGGGATTTTAGGGAGGTTAGGGAGGTACTCACCCTTGCCTGGAGTGGCGCCGTCGCCTCCCGGAGTGAGGCCGCCGGCAGTTTCACCAGTTTCTGTCTCGCCCGCTGTATCGAAGGTGGGCTTTCCGATTTTCCCCGTGGAGCCGGGGTTTGCGCCGCCGACGCCGCCGATACTGTTTGCCTGGTACCCCCCAAGATAATAACCTGCTCCAATATTCCCACCGAAGGCCTGGCCTGCTGCGCCTGCTTCTTGGCCGTCATCGAAGGCGGGACCTTTTCCGCCTCCTCCGTTCCAATATTTTGCCGCCCCTTCGTAGCTGTCGCCGCCGTCTGGTGGGCCAGCAGTACCTCCGCCGTCGTCTTGGTTGACGTCGGGGTAAATCGTAGTGTCAAGCCTCACTCTATTGTCGACGTCGAAGTCCGGGTCGTTTGCGCAAATAGTAGTACCATTGCCGTCAGAATTAACCCTATATAGATGAGAGTGGGGATTCCCAGGGTCTGACTGGTGAGCACCGGCGCCGATGGAGGTTCCCGTCTGTCCATCAAGGGTGTAACCGGCTGGCGGTGGCGAGACAGAATCGGCGATGTATTCGTGCCGATGGATGTCGTCGTGGTTGATGGCGTTGCCGACGCTCCAATTTGTTATAGTGTGCTGATGATCATCAACAGGGAGCCCTTCTTCTCCTGCTGGAACAATTACTGGGCACCCTTTTTGAAGGCCCGCGACATCATAATAATAATCAGTGCTAACAACCATATTGTACGCAAACACGCTGTAAAAATAGTTTTTATTAAATTTTATTTGAGTGTCGATGTATTCGATCGGCAATTTGTCACTGTCTGGCTTGTTCGGGATCCAGAATGTTTGAATCGGTCTAAGCGAGTTCGGATCGGACCTTTTCTCAATTTTATAGAACACTATTTTTGAGAAGCTCTTGGCGCCACTGTTAATCTCTTCAAAAGATCTCAAACCATTGTCTTCTGCTATTCGAGTTAAACCTTCTAATAGAGTCAGTGCTGAATCAATTCGCGGATCGGGGGTACCTATATTGTTGTCGGCAAACCCTATAGATACAAGTGAATTATTAGTTTTTGCTAAATATATTTTATTATTTGATGCCTTGCCAACTTGCCAGTCAATGATATTGACTACATCGTCTGCCCAAAGTCCAACATTAAGAAGAAATTTATTTTCTGTTGAATTAATTTTTTCTCCACCAATAGTTCTTTCTGTAATCTGAAAAGTCCTTTCCAGTGTGGGTAAATTTGATGTAACCCCCCTCGTTCCATATAACATCGTCGAGTTTATTAAAGCCAAATCTAAATTAGAATCATTTAAGACATTATAAAATCTATTGCTTCCCGGAGCGTTGTAGGGACTCACTATATTTTCGAGGGGATATAAATTCGCATAAACATTGAGCGCCATGAGTTCATCGAGACTATCCATCGGAAAAATAACATTTTCGTATTGTGGGCGATCGGTGGGGAGCACTTTATTTATGTGATCCTCCAAAAATGAGCCGGCTTGTATAAGCTGCAAGTCATCATCGAGTAGGTCTCCATCGGCGTCGACGCCTTGAACTGTAGCAGAGTAGAAGTTAATGAGCGACAACTCAGAAACCGAAGGATCGGAAGCGGCATCTTCGTATTTTTTCTCGGCGGCTGTTCCAAGAAAATTTATAAGAAATTCTTCATTAACAGAAAAATCATGCGCTGCTACGGGGTCAGTTGACGTTGAAAAATCTATTGTCACCTCTGGTATTTTATTTATGAATACAGTGTCTCTAAACCCGTTTGTCGTAGCAAGTGACGCAAGAAGATTTAGAGCATATTCCTCAAAGGTTTCTGAGACGACTGATGGGCCTCCGGAGTTGAGTGGATTTTTAAAGGTGTGTACCTTCGGAGTCAGCGTAATCCCCTGCTTTGTTTGGAGAGTGGCATGATCATAAACTTTCGGAGTATAAGAAATGTTAAGCAAGCTCGTATCGTTGGGAATACCGAGAAAATTATCGTCGACCCAGTAGGATCCGATATCTAGCCTAATTTGATCCGTGATATTTAAGACGTATGTTTTTTTAGCCATAAATTAATTCCTGTTTATCTTCTTCTCTGGACTGGGGCGATTGCCACGCCGACTGAACGTTGGACTCCTGGATCCTCATCTGTACGGCGATTTTGTTGGCGTCGTCGTGCTGGCGGCGCTTCCGTTGGCGGTCTCATAATTTCAAGGGAAGATTTGTTTTTTGTAATTAAAAAGTACATGTTTGTTTGAGTCATCTCCAAGCCTCGGGCTGAAATTAGTTCTTCGTCGGCCTGCCTTTCAACTCTACACAGAATAAACTCATGTGGAGTTCTATCATTTCTCAGATCTGTAAGCGCGCTTGACCAGTTTTTGGGAGATTTCCAAATTGGCTTCTTTACGTCGGCGCCTTCATAACCCATGAAAATCGTTACTTTTGCTAGCATGCCAACTCTGAATCTATCCTTTGGGGTTGCCGAATAAGTTTCCCTCTCTGATAAAGAGCCTATGTGTTTTCTAATCTGTGGCGGGACAGAGAGTGGCTCTTTTTCTATTCTTTTCATCATAGTCTCAACTCTCTCGTGGCTTGAGATATCAGTTCTACGCGGGAACGTTTTGTTTATTAACCTCGGATTCCCATCTACCTGTTCAGTGACCCTATCCAAAGTAGCATTGGATGCCAGGATATTTACAAACTCTTGAGTCACCGGGAGAGCCCAGTTTTGGTTTTTGTGCATTTCCAGCAGTAAAGAACTGTTGTCTGAGCATTCAGAATTGGTTAAAGCATTGGTCGTAAACTTTACTGTATCTATTGGCCCTAGAATCGTAGCCTCCGACACCAAATTTGTGTCCTTTCCTTGATTTAAGTTCAAATCAATCGCTACGTTTATCGGAGTCTTTGTCGCGATGACGGCAATACCCAGCGAGCCAAGTATTCTGTCTTGCATTGTCGAATCTCGTAACTGGGGGGGCTTCGCGGATATTTCTGCCGAGGTTGCGATTACTATATTTTGCATATCAATATATTGCTGCATTTCCTCAGCATTCTCATTTATGCTGGTTATTTTAATAGTTTTGGTCTCGGCGCCTTGTCTGGAATCAATAAGCCTTGGAGACAAATATAATGCCACTTCTTCTTCGGCTGGATTGTTGACGGTTGCTGCGCCATCTCTTTGCGATTCTTTTCTTTTCTCTTTTAATCTATCTATTAGCTTTTTGCGACGTTGTTTCTGTCGGTCAGAAAGATCACCAGAGATCTCCTCCACTGGCCCATCCGTCTGGCTTTCTGGAACTTCTGCCATCATCTCCTCATCCATTATGACAAGTTCAAAATCTGATGCGGTTACAGCAAGAAGGCCTGCATTTACGTGGGCACTCAACTCTGTAAATTCTGTACCCCTCACGTTGGCGCCCGGATGTATAACTGTCTTAAAATTTCCTGACGTCTTCACATCAGTAACCAAGTCCGTTGAGAAGCCAATATAATCTGTGGCTGGTCGGTGCGAGTTCCGTGTATCAAATGGCTGATCGAAGGTTTCCTTTAAATTTAAAATAGACATCGCCGGGTTTTTGGATATGGCGTTCCCCTTGCCAGAGTTGGGCTGACTTTGTTGCTTGGACGAACCCATAGAGGAGCTTATTTTCTGATAAATGATTTCGAAGAGTGAAATAGCCTTGCTGACTGATCCCTGTGTGGCAGTATATGGATCTAAAAGACTTCGCATTCCGAAAAGAGAGTTATTTAAATCAAATCTTGGTATAGATTCTATATTTATTTTCTCTTTGGCGGCAGCATCATTCGTACCAGATTGTGAAGAATTTAAATATTTGAGCTTTTGTTGCGCGGTCGGACGCAGCATGGCGGGGCGGGAGGAGCCGTTGGTTGGATGGTCGGCGAAAAGTCCGCTTGAAACGGATTTAATGGTATCTCTGAAATACGCCGGCGCCAATATCCACGGATAGGGCATGTCATCAGCAGTCAGGTCGTCCACGGGAATTCCAAATTCCGTCAGCATGCGCGTCAAATTATTGAGGACGTTGGCGGTGTTGTTAGACGCGGTCGTTTGGGCGGATTGAAAGTTTTTAGTTATTACCTGAACATTGCTGGTAGTTTGCAGGAAAGCACGATATTGAATTAAATATTCTATGATCACTTTCAGTCTTTTCAGCCTCTCGTTTAAGAAGGCTAGAGTTCCGTCCTCGATGCTAGCGGCAATGCCGTACTGATAAGACCCGTTGCTCAAGGCGCCACATGACATATCGGTAAACATAAGAACTCGATTTCCTTTTTGCAGATTCTTTAATTTAGTCATTTCCTGAATACTGCCGATTACATCGCCTGGTGTTCCCACCGCCATTCCCGGACCAATTGATTTAGCGGCTTCCAAAAATGCAAGGCCTGCTTTTGATGTTGTTTCGACGATAGTGACCACGTTTGGCTCTGATTGAATGACGCTCTCGTCTACTTGGATCTCGGTTCCAAGACGGTTATGGCCTCTTGCTCTTGTGATGAGTTTCTTTCTGATTATCTTTAAGTTTGTTATCATTGAATTTTTAAAAATTTTCTGTCTTGTTGTGCTCGGCAGTGAACTGTTTGTCAAGATTTTACCGAATTCGCTTTCTTGTGCTACAAAGCCGTAGTAATCAAAAAATATCAGCCCTCTACAATTGTTTTCCATATCTCTCGATAGAAAGGAGCGAGTATAAGAATTGGGAGATTTTATAGAGTTATTGAAGGTGTCTCTGCCTTCTATGGCCATGGCCCTGGTTGGCTCTAAATCATATTTTAAGTCAGGAACCTGTTTTGTAATCCTTAGATCTTGTATGACTGAATTTCTAACGGTGGCTTTTTCTAACTCCATGGGTGGGCTAGTTTCTTTCAAGCGCTGGACCCTGCGACTGGTGGTCCACCTGGCAGTCATCAGTTTTCCATCTTGGGTTTGTTTAACAGGACCTGTCCAATAAGAACCCTGCATCTTTCCCTGAGAAGAAATGCGATAAACGGATGATTTGGTGTTAAGTTTCCCAGATTCTATGATTCTCTCGCCCGAGATTGGCCCGCCAAGGGCTTGCCTGGGTGGCATTTTTAAATTATTTTTCTGTAACTTGTAGGGCGGCGAATCTGATTTTTTATGCACGTCATTGTCACCAATAGCTAAATAACAAGCCGAATAATAAGAAAGATGATCTTTTACGTTTTCTGGACAGTCTTTTAGTTCAAATTGTATTTCCAAGCTCTTGCCATTTTTCAATCTCTTTGAGGCCATGGCTATTTTTCGAGGATCTACAAGATTTGATAATAATCCCTGATAAATTATATCGTAATCGTCTTGATTATATAATTTTTGAAGATTTAAGCTATTGGATTTTTCCATGGTAGAAGAGAAATTCTTTTGTTTTGTTCTCACCACGACAACACCCAAGGATTTAAAAATTTTACTATCCATCGCAGAAAGACTTGGCTGTACTGTGAGGTTTATATGCATTTTTAGCATTACTTCGATGCTTCTTTCCGAAAAATCCCTGAAATTTGACGTCCTATCTGGAATATCTAGCTCTATTTTATCAAAATGAGGAATTGGAACTGGAGATTCCCTATCGTCTTGGGATAATATTGTACCGTTATTCGTTCTGGTTAATTTTACAGCCATATTAAGTTTTCCACACCATTAAATAGTTTATCATTAAAAGTATTCATCTCTTTTATTCATCCTGGCATGCTGGATCTTTGGCGCCTTCCGCATATGGACTGATTGTTGTCGGAGAAGAAATAATATCTTCGCACTCAATTGGATTATCAACATATATGCCTTTTGATTTAACTTCGCTAATGGATTCACAAATTGTTTTCTTATTTATTCTTGAGTCGACATTGATGTCAAAATAATATTCAACGTAAGTATCATCAATATCTGGGTTAATTTCGGGGATTGTCTCGCTTATTAAGAGTCCATCGACGATATTGGTCGGCTCCTCTTTGAAAAATAGCGGAGTGTAAGACGCGTCGGGTTCAATTATGTAAACTTCAATTTCAAAATTTTCTTTTTCAAAAGTAACGCCGTTTTCCTCGACCATCAATAAGAGGTCTCTGTTGCCATCTTTAAAATTAACGTCAACTCTGGATCCATCCTGAAAAGTGATTGAACTCTCAATTGGATCTGGCTCATTGTTGTTTTTTACATTAAATTGATTGAGGATTGCTATGTTGGCTTCTTCTTCTATCATTTCGGCTGCTGTCAGAACTTTTGTGACGTATGTAACGTTCAGTGATATCTGTGGAATTTGAAGATCGGGATAAGATCCCACTATCGAAGGGAGCAAAGGATTGGAGCCGGTTAAAAAGAAAGAAGCTGTGTTCGCATATTCACCATCGAGGAAAACTATTTTCCAATTTGGGGCCATTCGTGATTGAAAGTCTGAATCGCCCATTGGATCAACCAAAGAAAAATGCTTTTCCGGAGTTGATTGAATACGAACCCTGTCCTCCTCTGGCAACTCAAGCCTCTCGTCATCTGTCATACTGTCAACAATAAGCGTATAATCTGTTGCTCTTCCAGAAAAAGCATGCTGCGTCTTTAATTGCGCCGTGTTTTCCTGAATTCTCCCTTCAATGTCGTTTTGTACCTCCGTAATCTCTCCGTGATCACCGTCATAAAGGATGTTGCTATCAAAAAAGGTGTAGTAAACTGGCTTAAATTTTCCAATTGACAGGAGTTGTTTTCCGAATTGCGTAAGTTGGATGTCTAAAACTTCTTCTTTTTTGTTAAAAAACGTCATTTCTTATTCCGCCCCTTTTTGCTTTTCTTTTTCTTTGAAGTTGCCACTATCAATGGATCTTCTTTAATTTCTGCGACCTTTTGGTTGACTCCATCATCTTCAAGTCCTTTACCGAAGCCTATTTTCGCGTCAATATCGGCAAATTCAACCAAAGAGAAGAAATCATAGGGCCAGTTATAACTATATTGGAGTTGATCAGTCTTTTTACCAGTTTCCTTGGCAATTTTGCTAAAATAATTATTATTTGCTCTTTGTTTCACCTTAAAAACCATCCACTGCAAGCAATCCTCAATCTGTTCGTCTTCTCCGTTTCCAAAAGAACCCATTAGTTCATTAGAGAACAGCTTATGAGAGATCGAAGCCTCGGCTTCAGAAAAAGATACATCTTTAACCGGCGGATAAAGGTTTTGAGCGATATAAGCAAGATCATTCTGATCAAAGGTCTTATCAAATTCAAAAATGTACATCGCAAATGGAGTCACTGCACTCAGATTCGTGACAAAATCCATTCTTGGTGGAAAAACGTATTTCTTCATCTTGTTGACCATGTCTTTTATGGTCTGTGGGACTGTGGATGCTGTTTTCTCATCTGCCATTGCGCCGGCTGCTGCCCCTTCTGCTGCTGCCATGGCTGCCGCTCGGGCTCTCGCCTGCTTAACGTCAGCTTCGTTGTCAAAAAATTCTCCTGAGATTTTATCGAGTCCCTCGAGGGCTGCGCGAGCAGTATAAGAAGCCATGGAGACGGCTTTATCTGAGGAAATTGAATTTAATTCACCCAATGCTTTTCTAATTGTATCCGACGGGATTTCAAAATATTGTCTTTCACCATTTCTAACCACAAAGGGTACTGCGACGACTGCTTCTGAGACAGTTAAAGACTCGGCCAAGTTGCCCATTCTTGTTTTGTTTGTCCCAAGCGGGCTGCTAAATCCGACCAGCTTGCTTAAATCTTCAAATTTTGGATTTTTATAGACGGTCATGTCAATTCCAGACAGCTTTTCCATATTGAATGTGCTGCTGGAGACTGCTCCACGGACCTCTCGCCAACCTTGCGGGATGGCGTCAATTTCATAGTAAACTCCCCTGTCCGCCTCAATCGATCCAAAATTAGGCCAACCACCAATCGGAGTGCTCGCAGAGCCGATAAGGGGCAGGGTGGGCGCAGCATATCCAACACTATTTGTGTTGTAATTGAACATGGGTTTTTCATGTTTTGGTTGGATAACCCATTTATCACCCTCTTTGCCCAGTAGATTAAACGTTGCGTCAACCTGCATGGCGTACGCGTTTGCATATCGAGCGCTCATTGGAGTTGAAAAATCTTGGAAGGCGGTATTCTCATTTGTCGACCAAATGGCTTGTTGTCTTGGTGTCCCGTAGGTTGATCCAGAAAAGGTTCCAGTAGGTCCAGTTAACAGATCATTTTCCAGCGGATCAATGCGCCAGTAATTACTAACACCCTGTGAAAATATCTCATCTATAGTTATTTTACCACTCGTTTTCGCTTTAAATACAAAATCCCACCAGCCCTCGCCACCGTGAGGGGCTGGTTGCCCGCACTCATTGTGACCAGTCAAGCAATCAGAGGCGAATGCATCCGTATTGTAGGCGGCGACGAAAGGAATATCATCGAGAGTTGCATTTTCACCAACATTGGACGCGCGGTAGCCCAGATATGTAGTTCCCGCGACAGGAGGGAACCACGCCGATGGGTTTGTTGGGGCCCACGTAAAGGTTTCTCTAAAATCTTGCATTTCCCCCATCAAAATTCTAGGATCTTGGGGTACGTCGCCCCAGGGGATTACATTTCCAAGGGCGGAATAATCTAGCCACTGGCGAGGTTTGTTTGTTGTTCTATATACTTTCAATCTCATTCCGTAGGATGTTCCCGATGCGACTGTTAAAAAGTTGCCCTCTGGGACACTTTCCAGGCGGGAGTACTCTCCACGAGGCATAAAAAATTCTGTATGTGCTGCCAAATAATTTGACATAGCTCTAGAATACAATTTATCCCCTTCCCCATTCCAGTTTGCTACCACATCCAGGGAAGAACTTGGGGAGGGTTCCAGATCATAAATATCAATTTTTGCAGCATACTTTTCTGGCTCCACAAGGGACTCGAAAGGAAGCCTGAAATCCCAGGAAGCGCTATAAAAAGTTGAATGCGGTGTGCTATAAGTTTTTTGGGTGCCCAGAGCAAACATGTTGCTATAAGATCTCTGCAGTGCAGATCCGCTAGCCTGATATGTTACATAATTGATCACTTGGGGCTCGGATGACATTCCTGGATGATCTACCGCCATGCATGATTTTTCCATATTAAAAAAGATTCCGGGGGAAAAGAATTGCGTTAAAAATGGGCGGAATCGCGCGTTTGTTAAACTGGAATCCAGTCCTGAATATGCTATATTCTTTCCGTAAGATTGGGAAAATAGACTCGCCAATTGCAGGCCTCGTTCAGCCGGGAAAAAACCGTCATAAGGCAAGAATTTTTTAAGGGCGCGGCATTTGAGAGTGATCGTTGTTGGATTTATTACGTCACCCTCGAGATCCTTCTTTATGAGAGAGAAGTTTTTCAGAAAATCGGTATGTGAATAAATCTCGAAGAAACCATCCTGGGTGCTGTCAACAATCGTCCCAGTAGCGCCAGGGATTGATAACCAATTATCGTTCTTGGCCAGGAAATCACCATTTTGCTTGTTCAGATAGAAGTCAATCTGGTCGCTCATCCTGAACTCTGGCAAAATTGACTTATGCTGGTTCTTCAACCTCAGATTAATATTGAAATCAGAGTATGAATCATAAAACGGCTGTGACGGAGAACTAACCCAGGCACCGTTTTTGATGTAACCGGCTTGGGTTCCGGCCTCCCAAAGCGCCTGGCCACCACATGTCGCGACTTTTCCAAGCGGATAAGGTTGAAATGTGCCAGTGAGACAGGAGCCGGCACCGCATGGAGGCTGGGGTGTTACTGAGGCGACCCAGTCCGCAAAGGCGCCGCTAGTTTGTGGAAGCGGAGTTGTAATTGTCCTATCTGAATAATCGGCCGTCGAAGGATATACTGCTTTCGGTGGCGCCCAACCGAACTGGCCGACAGAGAATGCGGATTGTAGGGTATGTTTCCTGCTATAAAGGGGAGCGGCGATGAGATAATTTTTATCGGGCGGGAGATATCCAAAAGGGCACGGAGTCCAGCCGCCGGCGTTGTCACCGCTCGGGGTGATCCCCGAAGCAGAAAAGATCATATTAACATTTGCTGTGCCGGGACTCAAAGAAATATCCAAAACAGGATATCCGTCACCTCTGGAATAAAATGGGTTTCGGTAGTTGGCCGGGGTTCCAACTGGATAAACTCTAAGATCGGCGGGCCAATAGATGCCGACGGCATTAATCAAGCGCGCGACAGTCGGTGTGGTGACAGTTGTATCCGGATCCCAAGAAGCGCTGCCTCCATTCGTTGGTGGGCGCCCCGCATTGGCGGGGCCCATCCAGGCCGCGAAGGATGTGGCCGGATTGGCGGGTTCAGAGCCCATTCTGTACCAGCCAATTGGTCGAAGAGTGTAGTCATCGAATGTTGGTATGAAACTCATATTTGGAGGGCAGCCATCGTTATACATTTTTTCAACCAAAGAGGGATTATAAGAGTGAATGGAATAATTGAAAAAACTAACCTCAGTAATATCCCCTTCAAAAACATTATTAATGAAATAGGAGTTTGTTGATGCGCCGGTAGTGCTTCCGGTGAGGGTCGCAATATCTGTATTGTAGGAGACATCGTGGCCAATGGCGCCGGTTGACGCATTGAGCGTCCCGTAATAGGGTTGTGTTGTGGGCGTAGTTGTAATGGCACCCAAGGAAACCAGTGCTCCATTGATATAAAGCTTAATTCTATCGTCAGTTGACGCGTCCTCGCCGGGTGTTGTCGCATCATAGCAACACAAAATGTGGTACCAGCTTGAGCCCACATCAAGGCTTATACTCGAGGTCGCTGTGTCGACATGAAAACCAGCAGAAGTAGAAATTACTGTCTCTGTTCCAACGTACAGGTCCGCAGAGCTTGGGTTCGCACCGGTTAAAAACAAACGGACGGAACATGTTCCGGGGGTCGGCGTTACTGGTCGCGTATGGTCAGAAGAAGCGAATGAAATTATGTGGGCTTTCCTCGAATTACTTAAACCGGCCGGGGAGGACGCCGGCGCCTTCGGTCTAACCCAGGCCGAAAGAGTATAAGCATTTGGAACGCCAGAGGTAGGCGAACCATTACCAACCGCGTATTCGCCAAATTGTCGTGCGTTAAATCCCTTATTTTCATAAGTTCCACTATCAAGCAATTCATTATATAAAACCGCGCCAAAGAGCAAGGGAGCAATTGTGCCCGGATATGATGAGGGACCCTGATAGCTGCAACTCAACGCATAACTTGATGAAAAGAGCGGGGCACTTGAAAAACATTGAGAATAATTGTTTTGAAGTTCGCCGGGGTGTCCGAGAGTAGAACCACCTAGGGTCCCGGATCCGGGCCCAACGACTGTTACTGAGAAGTCCAAATCATTTGAAACATAAATGGGGCCCGTTTCAAAATCGTCATTGGCATCCATAGCCCAGGCGCTCTGAACCACAACTGGCTGCTGAACGGAATATGCGGCCGGATTTGGCTCAAAAGCCTGAATTCCCATAGAATTAAAGCCATAGGGGCCTGTGCCGGGGGGCAGGCCTCCTGGGACAAACACTGCTGTTGTAAGCGTCGAAAAGTCTATGAATTTTTTAGCACCTTGCAAGGTTCTTGCTGATCTGTCGGTTCTCCAAAATGTATTTGAATATTCGTTTCTCTTTCTATTCATGGAGCTAAATTTATTCTTTGGTGCGGGATATATGGGAGCAGAATATACCAGTTCCACGAGAGATTCAACCGGAGAACTTGTGGAATCCATATTGTGAATCATGTCAGATAGGGGGCCATAACCCGTGTCCTCAAAAAGATCCGCCTCTTCGTATTTCACATCGCCATTTGGATCCAAATTATACTGACCCAGGGCTGTTTTGGCGATCATATGTGGCAACAAAACCGGTCTCAAATGATTTAATGCCGAAGCGCAAGCTTTCAATTGAGAATTGGCAAAAGAATAAGCATTGATCAGAGAGACTTCAAGATTGATAACATTTTCACTATCGATATCGGATGATCCAAACGCTTTGACGCCGAACATGGCGCCCAGCGGAAGGGACCGGGCTTGGACTGCTGGCTCACAGTAAAGAGTAGTTGATGTGCCGGCGACGGTGCGAGGGAATGTCTCATATGAGAAATTTACCAATCTGTCTTCTACACACCCAATAAAGTTGTTTTTCCTCAGATATCGCGAGGTGGAGGTTTCTCCGGATCTAAGCTGTTTCCAAGATGGGTATTGATAGGGTCCATTTCTGTGAAGATTCAGGACGTTTAAGAGATCAGGCAGTCTGTTTCCATCGAATGGGCCTTTTCCGGCTCCACCTCCGGTGGCCGGGGTTGGAATGGCTTCATAGCTTAAAATATCACCATAATCAAAATTTGAAGCTTCTGTTTTGTCTGCTTGGTTTATCTTTGGCACAGCAGACTTTTGTAATGGATAAAAGCACCTCGCAGATGTATATTGTTCCTGAATCGGCTCATATACGAGTTGGTTCATCCCCACAAAATCAACAAATCCGATAGCGGTTTTAGCAGAGGATCCAACTATGGCGAATGTCACCGGAGGAATTGAGGCGCTTACAGCCGAAGGGACATAAAAATCTTTTGGCCAATATCCGAAACCGGCTGGAGTTATGGACTCAAGAGACGCCGTGATCCAAGCATATCTAAGGTCTGTCGCCGGGATTGGATGCTGAACCCAATAATTATCACGTTGGGTGCCTGTGACAATAGATCCGTCTGCCAATTCTTGCATGACCATTCTGGAATTTCTGTTTACTTGATAGAAAGATCCCGTCCCAGAGTAATTTTGAGCGTTCACTGTCGAACCAGGAATCCCGAATTCAGGAACGCCGCTATAATATCCAAACTGGTTAACGCTCGGAGTCAACATGAAGTCTCTCAATGGCCCTCGGACCATGCTATTTCTCCAGTTGAGTTGGTTATTCGGTGAGAATTCTGCTGCGTATCGGTCTAGACCTGGGCCGCCGTTGCTATCTCCCATGGTGCTGGGATCACCTGGTGCTGAAAACCTGGAAACCATTACATGTTCCGTGCGCCCTCTTTGAATTTTAGCAGCATCAAACATTCCTCCGACGAAAGCAGATGCAGACAAAGTTGTATCGCTCGGGTCGTTAAGCAAGCTCCAGGGGCCTTGACGCGTCCACGCTCTGTTATTTGATGTTCTGCCCGGCGCTTGAACGATTTCATAATCTTTTCTAAAGTTTCCGATATTGGAATGCAGGGTTCCCGAAACATAGCCTGTTGGCTGTCCAACGACTTGCTTAATATTTTGAATGTTTATGGGCCTCTTCGCCATGGGGGCGCGATATAAAGTTGCCCTGGGAAGGTTGAATGGCTGTGCCAGGATTTTCACAACCCCAGTTGATGAAGTAATTTGCCACGCTTCGGCTCTATTCGTGGCAGTATCGGCGCCGGTCTGGTTTAAATCAGTGTGGCGGACCTGCATGCCTCCAACAAATTTCTCTGTGAATGGGCCTTGGAGGGGAACTAAGGAGTCAACGGTGTCAACATGAATTTTTGTCATGTCAACATTGTGGCCTAAATCTGCTGATATTTTCAGGGCGTATTTGTTGACGGTCGTGGTGGTCAATATGGTAAATGGAACAATTCTTTCGCCTTTGACGGATTGATAATCAAACGAATCTGAAAATGTAGTTAAACTTCCTTCTGCCTTGAAGGCTGAATACTTAAGTTTTCTCTTTATTAATGGATTATCAGAAGTATTCGGGGCGTAGCTCTCAATATTGGCGGTTGTTAGATAAATGCCATCCGTGTCTCCGGTGATCGGTCTCACATGAGGAAGAGTGTTCTTTAAATAATCGTTATCCTTGTTGATATATGAATTCACTCCACCGTCAATAGGTTTATCCAGCATCATTCTGAGCGTTTCAACTGTGCGATGGCCTCCAGAAAGCCCTCGTTGGGATTGGCGTCGATAAATATTTCTATTTGCATCCACTTCTGGATTTCCGGAAGAAATAGCTGGCGTGGCGCTATCGGCGAAGCGGGCCCACCAAGCACGGTTGAATTCGGGGTCATCATTAACTGGGTGTCTGTTATTTTCATATGACTGGGCGAATTCTTGCGGAAGACTTTTCCACTTACCAGGTTGGAAAATTTCTTGCCCGCCCTTGCGCAGACCCGAATTATCATTGGAATCAAGATCTAGTTGATTAAACCCCTTGCCACTCATGCCAGTCTTGTCGGCTTCCCACGTTTCCAAGCAATTGCCGGCGTCATCAAATTTCTGGCAACCTTCGTTGTTTTCCAGATCTGGTATCCGAGTTTCCAACGTTGGAAATTTGGTCCAGTACTTATTCCTTTCAAGAACATGGCTTTCTACCATATTTCTCATACTATCGGAAAACTTTGCAGAAGCAGGAATTAACTGATTTAGGAAATTTGATAAAGAATTGTCAATCCATTTATAAAACTCAATATATCTGTCTAAATCTGGCTCATTTTGAACCCTTTCGAAGAAAAGTTGCCGCAATTTTGACAATTGTTTGTATTCTTGCCTATATCTATTGACAGGATCACCGATTAAAGTGTTAAAATCAACAATTGTGGCAAAAACATTCAATATCTCTTCGGAAATATTCTGATACATGCTCTTTTCAATTGCGAAAAAGTATTCAATCGGGCGATTCACCAATTGATATACGTCGTCTGTTTCATCGATGTTTATCATATCAGCGCTTTGAATGTTCTCTGGAATTGTTTGCTTGCCGCTGTAAACAAATCTTGTATCCAAAACTTTGCTGCTGTCTGCTGGGAAGAAATCTGCCTTTCCTGGGTGTTGAGTGCCAACAACTTCACCCATCCATCTATATCTGCTTTGCCTCTCGGTTGATCCGGACGACAAATCGGGAACAAAAAATTCTCCTGATGCGTCGGATCCCGTTAAAGTATCAAACTCCCAATTAAGAGCCAAAGTCTCCATTTCTGGGATTAGAACCCCAGAAAGGGGAGTTGAATATAGATATGTGCTTTCATAAGGATGAATGACCCCGTGATTTTCAGGATCTCGACTGTGAGCTTGAATAGCCTGATCATTTAAGTAAGATGTCCAATATCTGACGGATCCTAGCTTAACGTCCGTTTCTTCCAGGAGAGATCCAGTAAAATTGGTTCTATGTGCGCCGGCATAAATTCTTTTTGGTTGATTTATAAATCCTAATCGGCTGGTGTAAGACACAGGTAAAGAAGCAGTTAAGAGAAATTCGTTCGCGACAATTCCAGCATCAGAATTGACGCCGTATAGTTCCAAAATGCGTGGTGGCGAGCTTGATCCGCTTACTAAGTCGAGGCCATAAACGCTTGGAGAGAACCTTACAGCAAAATTCCATTTTTGATTATCATAAACATCATAAAATAAAGAACTCGTTAATTGTCCGGTGCCTGCCGAAGAGCTATAGTTCATTTGAAAATGAACATTATCTGATTCAATTTCTTCTCTGATTGAGTATACTTGCATATTCCAATCGGAAGCTGGCCAAGTGTAATCGCCAGGAGATGATGTAAGGGCTGTATGGAAACCAAACAAGGAGGAGGTTATAAAATTTGTTGGAAAGTATTCTGGGTGGCTTTGAGTTAATTTTTTTGGAAAAATTGCTTCTGCTTCTAGAGTAAAAGAGGTGTTCCCTTCTCCACCACCCCCGCCCGAAGCGCTTATAAAAGATCTTGCATCTGAACCGGGGGAGCTTGCGGTATGTTGATAAACCGAACCGCCAAATCTTGCTGTTTCATTAAAATCTACATATTTCTTGCGCGTTGAATTGACCTCGTAATTATCTCTGAATTGATATGTTGCATTGTCTCCGTAAAGATTGATTTTAACCAAGTCTGTATCAATGCCGTAGCACCTCATGAGGTTCCGAAAGGCCTTCATATTCCCTTTGGATTTGTAGATGTAAACAAGGTTGTTGTAAATATTTTTATAAATTAAATTCTTGATGTCTGTCAAATCAAGATCAAATTTCTTAGTCTCGTCTCTATTGGAAATCTGTTCTAAAATTGTTGAATCAACAAAAATCTCAGAAGTTGACAGGCCAAAGCCCTCGAGCAGCTTATATGAGAAAGGAAGAGGCTTTGTTGTTGCTCCTGGATAGGTTACGTCCTTGAGTTTGGGATAATTTTCAATTTGAAGATAAAGAGTGTCCAAATAACTTGACAAAACTTGACTTAATTTTAATAATTCCTGTCCCGATTCATCATCTTCTTCAATTATCCAGGTTGGCATCGTATAATAAAAGGAAGCATTGTTTGTTAGATCATAAGTTGATCCGGAAGATTCTAAAGATGTTCTTGTTGAGACAACGTCTGGGTGAAAAGAATAAATGATTGGATCTTTGAACTCGCTTTCTTTTCCGAGATACAGATCAATTGCCGATGAGGTTGATCTCGCTTCGGCGGAGTATCCAACCCACGTTCCGTTTGAAATTCTGCCAGAATAATCAAGAGCGATAGAGTCGGTTGCGGCAATTCCGGTGATTCCTTCGTTGAACTTGAGATAAACACCAAGATCAGTATTCGCTTCGTCGTTGTTTGTCCCTCCGCCGTATTGAGTAAACCAATATCTGCCAATTTCTTCTGATGTTCTTGCTGTTTTCCAATAGCGGAATTCGTCAATTGAACCAGAAAGCTTTGCGGATCCTTCCGGAACTCCAATAAACCCGTCATAAGAAAATGGTCTTGTAGCGCCCAAGTTGGCGATCAAAGATCCGGTAACTTCGCCAATTGCATTGCCGGCGCTGATGGTTGTGTCTTTTAATTGACCGTCAAGATATGCCTTAGAGACGGCATCGCTTCCAGAATTTTGAAAAGAGATGGCGACGTGATGCCAATTATTATCAATAAGCTCACTAGTCGTTATCCCCGAATAGATATATATATCGCTTACAGTGCCGGAAGTAAAAGAGGCCACCAATGGGGTGTCTGATGCTCCCGAATTGCTTGTTAGAAAGAATATTTGGAGGGATCCCGAAGTATCTGTACCCGTTTCATCGTTTGTTAGGTGAAAAAGATATTCAACGTCCGAGGATGCTGTCGGAATAAGAGCTTCTTTCTTAATCCAAGTTTCAATTGTGACGCCCTGGTTGAAATCAAATTTTAAATTAGATTCACGATTCTTATCTGGATCGTAAAAGTTGGAATTTTCAAAAGTATTTGAAAGATCTTTCCCAATCATACCAGAAGAAGCTGTATGTGGACCACCCACGATTTGAATATATTCAACAATATCAGGGAGACCGATCGTAATAGAGCCCGATGTAACACTTGAATCCACCGAGCCCCATCCATTCGGGGAAATCGTCGCATAACCAGTCGTTCTTGGATAAACATTATCATAAATATACAAGTCAAGATAAGTGGAATTATTAAAAAATTCTGTTTGTTCTCTTAATGACCCATCATATGGGTATTGATTAACAATTCTGTCAAAAGAGTCGCTGTAATATTTGACAGCGGATCCAAAATGAGCGAAGGTTTCTGGCCTGCTGTAATCTTTTTGAGGAATGAACCTATTTTTTTCGATAATCTTCTGTTTAATGTTGCCAGATGACTCAACAGATTTGCCTAATTTTTCTAGATCCGTAGAAGATACAACAGATTGCGGTATTCTTTTATCAAAAAGTTTTCTAATACTCATTTAAACTCTCAATCCTAAATTTCCAAAGGTATGGCTGCTCAACATAAGAAGTTTCATCATAAAAGGCAACTTTTATACCATAAGAATAGCCTGATTGTAGAATTCCCATGTCAAAATCAAAATAATTTCCACTCACATCGTAAGACATTTGTGTATAATTATCGCTGGATGTTCCATAGGGAACGATAGATAAATCATCAACTATTCTAAAGATCTGGTACGAAGCACTCTCAATTATCGAAGTTTCTATATTTGAATTTGCTACAGTATAAATAGTAGGAGACCAATTTTTTTGCCGGGAGTAAAGTCTAAGTCGGACTTGCTCGTCCTTGGTATAAGACGGTTTAAGATTCGTAATATTGACAACATATTTTGGATTTGGATTATAAGCTGACGCAGCGTGTGATTTAACGCTTATCGTTCCCGTGTGATAGCAGGTTGCAAGCCCAGAGTCGTACCAGCGGTCGTAAACGGTCGTTAGCGCGGTTTCCAAGGCGAAGGAGGCCGAATACACCCCCGTTGAAACAAAGCCCCCTGTGACGGTTGTAGGAGTTAAATCTGTTCCAGCCGATGATGAATCAAAGACTTTAACGTAGATTTCTCCGGTTCCCACTCCTGGGATATTTTTCAGTTTTCCACCGAAAATGTTATAGAGGTAAATTGTGTGAATATTATCCGCTGCCGACAACAAAGAACTGCTCGCATAGAAATTTCCCCTGTCGTCTTTGAGAGCCGAATCCCAGCGCGCTTCAATATACGGGCGCTTGTAATAAAATTCGGAATTTCTGCCAAAAAACTTCTTGGTATAAAAGCTGTATTGAGATCCACTTAAATTATTAAGTTCTCCGTCTGCTGAGTCAGCAGCAAATGAGCCTGAATAATATGCCTCTTGAGTTCCGGTCAAATGAACTCCGAATCCATAGTTGTCTTTTGTTCCCGCAACCCATTCTTCAATTAAGGGTGTTACATCAACCTCTAAATCCTCAATTCCTTTGTCAAAGTAATTGGTATAAATTGGAGAGGCGTGATAATCTCCACCCATTCTTGTCCACGCCGTCGTTTGAGATGCCGACATCCAAGTCGAACCTTCGTTGTTTGGATATACAATGTCTGTATATCCATCCATGTCGAGGCCGAAGCCTTCCTCCCAAGATCGAGAGACCGCTGAAATATTCATTGTAAATTTGCGGGGGACGGTTTGCGAGTGTCTTGCGTTTGACATTTTTAAATAGAATGAAACTCCGCCGGCGCTTGGCAAATCTCCGGTGGATCTGTCTGTGGTGATTTCCGAAATTGGGAATTTTATTAGGATTCTCTCCAATTCGGTTGATCCGGAAGAGGCTTGCCCATAAACAGAGAACACCTCTAGAACATCAGATGCTCCCATATTCGCGTTTGTTCCTCGGCTTGTCAAGCTTGGGCGAAATGCGTTTGTTATGGTGTTGTCTGCGTCTGAAAAATATCTCTTAATTGCCATTATGTAACTGCTCCCATGATATCTACGGATGGAAATCTAATTTCAAATGCCACATTGTCTGGAGCAGAAACGTATCTTCCATCTGGGGACATCAATTGATCGATGCTGACGTAAACGTCAGAGTAAGATCCGCCATTCTTTGCGACAATTTTAACCTTCGTTACGTCAATGACTCCAACAACATCGTTTAAGTAATTATAGACGTCCGTTATGTACATAGGTTCGCCAATAAGCAGAGGTTCTGAAAATTTAGATGCCAATAGGCTGACACACTCAGTTAAAATATCGTATTTATTGTAGTTTAGGTCATGAATTATCTCGAATTCGATTCCAAGGTTCACAACGTGAGCGTCTAAAATATCAACTGTATCATTAATCATCTTGTTTCTGTTCAGCCATGTTCTCAAATTCTTTTTCAATGTAGAGCTAGCTTGGGTCAGATAGCCACTTGCGCTCTCTGATAATATATATAAATTTAAATTTCTCTTAAACGCGCTGGAATCTTGGTGAATGTTGCACCTCTTTACTGCGCCAAATTTGTGAGGCATTCTGTAAATCATAGCCTGATAGTCTTCCCTCGTTACAGCACGGTTTTGAGTCGCGAAGTAATCAATGGATCGCTGCCGAATCTCTTCGGATGATGGCGCAGAAACATCGCCGACGAGCGGCTCTGGGTTTATAATTTCTATTGAATTTCGAACCGAAACTACATTTGAAGAAATTAAACTTGAAAGATTTCGGAATGACCATAGTGCCGATGTCATCTGAGTTACCGTATTGGCAGCAGCATTGACGTTATCGCTTGTGTTGACTCTATATGCGACTGTTAGCGTTGTATTCGTTGGCGAAATTCCGAATTTATCAGAAAAAATCAATTTTGATGGATCGAAGCTTTCTTCGCTTATGTAATTTTTTGCGTGAAATTGTAAGACGACGTTCGATGGATCTACCGGGGAGGCCTCGGCGATCTCACTATCTGATCCGTATCCAAATTGCAGAAAAGAGATAGAACCGATAGTTTCCACCGTAAATCTTCTTGGAACAGAATATGGCCTCAAAATAGACGGCACCACATTGCTATCTGCGGCTCGGTTTATGACGTCTCTGTAAATTACGTCTTGAGACAGGTTTTCAACTTCGTAATATTCATTTCCCTCGGAGTCGAAAACGCTAATAACTTCGGCGGTGCGCGGAATTGAAAGCGCTAGTTTTCTAAATCTTTTATATTCCCCGACCGTAAAGGTTTCTTGCACAAATTTGCCTGAAATTATCTTGCCAGGAGCTTTTACTGCATAACTTGTCGGGACGCCGGTTGCCGAATTTATTCTAGCTGCGACAACCTCGTTCTGTGGATTTGAAAAATTAATATCGCTGTTCACAATAAAACTTCCACCTCCAGCCGAGGAGCAAGTGCTTCCTCTTTTGAGAATCGGGAGATAAGCTGAATCTGGACCCAACCCTTGAGCATTCGCTGGGACAATTATGAAAAAATTAACAAGACCTTCGGTGCTTGGGACTCCCTGATTTTTGTATCCCTGTTGGCGTGCTAAACGAATTACGTTATTATATTCGGCGGCTGAGTCAAGGAAGGACTCGTTCACTTGATAGTCCAAGTAAAAAGACAAGATATCTCCGACATAAGACACGGTATCCACCATCAATGACCCGAAAGATGCTTCACTAAAATCTCTATAAGATTCTGGATAATATCTTTTCACGTATTCAAGCAAGTCTTCGCGAATTGAGGCGAAGTCTCTGCTTGTATACCTGACTGGTGTTCTTTTTTTATTGGCCATTTATTGTGATTCCTTCATCTGTGCTTTTAAGTAAATAGCGGCAAAGTCAAAACATTTACCGAATCAAGAGCAAGTATTTTAAAAAGAATTTGTATATACATCGCGTTTGCGTCGGCAATCGTTAATTGATCTGATGCCTCGTTTGACCCGCCAGAAAATCTGATGTCCAAGACCTGAATTGAACTCATATATTTTGCGGCTTGTTGTTGGATTCTTTCTGTAATCTCTTGCTGAATTCCCCCATTATCCAATTCAAATAAATATTGTTTTATTCCCACGCCAAAGCCTGGATCCATCATTTTTTCACCAGGGTTTGTCAAGATAAGGTGCTTAAAGTTTTGTGTTATCGCTTCTTTAATTGTTTTTGTCAGGCGATAAGGGCCATCTAGCTGATCATAATCTAGGGGTAATGCTGGTGATATTCCTATGGCCATTTAGTCATCCTCCTCTTCGCAGAGTTCGGCGGGCTTTGGAACTTGTAGCCTCCTTTGCCACCATTTAATGTCCTTGTTGCTTGGAAGTTTTCTCTTAACTCTGAGTTTTTTTCTTGATTTTTCTTCATTTGTTTCTTCTTCTTCGTCCCTATATGATGCGTCTCTTGAATTATAAAATCCCTCGAAAAGCCTTCTTAAATTCTTTCTTGTCTTCTTAAAATCAGGTTCCTTACTCCACCTCTTGAATTGGCTTCCTTTTTTTCCTCCGGGTCGTGGGTCGTCGTCTTTGTCAAGCCACTCGCTCCCAATCGACAACAGAAATGTCTCTATAACATAAATAGTTACAAATGAAAGTAAAGATGGCAAAGGAAGGCAATATTTAAAAAGAGTTTTATATTCCGGAGTTCCTATCAATTCAGAGATCATGCAGTTGAGGTCATACTCACCTATCAATGATTCGTTTAAAATTTCATCACGACTTATTGGCACTTCGGCGATGGCGACTGGGACTACATATTTTCTGCTATCCTGACCTGATCCGAATTTTAATGATTTGATTTCCAAAACGTCAGCGTCAGAAATTGATGCATCAAAAGTCGCTGGATCTGGAATAAAATCATCTGGCATAATCATGGAAAGTCTCAAACCATAGCTCCATTCCCGATAATTGTTTGATATAGGTACTCCTGCGGTTTTTTTACCTTGTTTTTGCAAAAAATCTTTCCAATAATCTAATCCGAAAATTTGAGGCCCAGGAGTAGAAGTGAAAGGTCCTGCAGGGTTATACTCTACTTTTATATATTTTTCTAGAATAAAGGGGAAAAATCCCTTCCCATATTCATCTGGAGTCAGTTCGTTGGCAATTTGGATGATATCGATCGTTTCATCGTCACTGTCATTGAGCGGATCTTCTGAAACATCATCTGGCCCGCCGTCTTCAACTGCGCCTTTGGCCATCCATTCGCGTGATCCCAAAACCCAACTCTCCAAATTGGAGACAGAGGGATCAAGAACTTCATTAAAAAGTTTTCCCACTTCAATTAGTTGCTGGGCAATATAATGATTTAACAGAATTAAACATTCAGGCTCAACCGTTCGTATATAATAAAAGTACCAGTCCCTTCTTGTCCTCTTGGGTACTCCAATTCCGGATTCAAAAAATCCAAGGAATTGACGAGGAGGCCAGGTCTCTTGCACTGAATTGATTTTTTCCATGGCGTCAAGCTGCGCCTGAGTTGGCATAATTTCCCCTATGTCAACCTTCTTTCCAAAATTTTGAACCACCTCTTCTAAAAATGTATAATAATATCTTTCTTTACTGACTGGTTTTCTAAAATTTAATCCCGTATCCAACATTCCTTTTCTCATTTTTGTGGCGATATAAGCAAGCAAGGTATCGTCATAAACATCTGGAAATTTTGGATTAAACATTGAAAACGACGGAAGGCCCGCCAAAAGAGCCTCTAGAACATAAAGGCGCACTGTTGCCATAATTGCGCCATCTGTGCCGGCCAGGGAAGCGCGGGGCATCGCTCTGTCAAAAGGTCTTTCTGTGCCAATGGTACAAGCAGCGGGGAACTGCATGCGCGGGTCATCTTTAAGTTTGCTGTTATATTCGCCGGTTTGTTCTGCAATAGAATTGAAACTTGTAATTGATTTAGTTGTGCAACCATCAGCAGGCGGTAATATTTTATCGTACAACGATATCATGCCAGTATGAACTGCGGGCTCAACATAGAAGGCGGGGTTCTTCGCCGTACCTCCGTAAATTGTGTGATCTAACTTTACAATTGTATCTTCGGCATTTTCATCATATCCAAAGCTAAATGCTCTCGAGTTTTGTGAAATTTTAAGCGCGAACTTCTCAACGATCTTGTTGGTTAAATATTCGAACATGGTTGTTCTAAAATATTCTTCGATGTCGGACGATTGATCGGTGGTATATTGAGCCCAACTGTCAGCAATAAGTTTTCCAAAAATATAGGCCTGATTTGGCACGTCGGTGGCGTTATTCGGAGAGACGGGTGAAGAACCGCCGAGAGATTCAATTTTATCAACAATAGACGAGCCCGGTGCTCCAGACGTGATTGTGTTATAAGAGTGAATGGCATCAAATTCAACGGGTGGGCCATATCCGTCGTCTGTTGAATAAAATTTTATATTTATTCTTGTGTCATCATCTTTTTGATAATTGTATTCAAATGTTATTTCTTTTGGTTTATCAGGGCCGAGGAGTTTATTGGCTTCGTCAAAGCTTGTGAATATTAAAGTTAAATTTGGATCTTTTGCGTTCCCAAATTCAACTTCCAGTGGATTATCGGAGGCGGCGGCGTCACCGGACAATATATCTCGAAGCCACGGGGCAACTTCATCCGGGTAGGTTCCGAAGGGGGCATTGGCGAACCAAGACTTACCATTAACCGGCTTGGAGGGCCCCTCGATATCTGCGTGACTACCAAGGGGCCCCAAATCTGAACCAAATGGCTGCCCAAACCGGTTAACCCAAAACTCATTATGCATTTTAAATCCAGCGCCTTTCGTGTCCGCCAGCATCATATTTAACATTCCGTCCTTCGTGGCCAACTCTGTTATAAATGAGATGTTGATAACCTCGTAATTGGAATCAAAAAAGTCCTGCGTAAGTTGTTTCGTCTCTGGATCTTCGGCTGGATAAATCCCCTCTTCCGGACAAAGGAGGCCTCCCTCTGTGTCAATATCTCCAAAATAATTCTCATTTAAAACATTCGCCAGATCATCAAAATCACACTTGGCGCGGTCTTTTAGTTTATCCAGTTGATCCTGACATTCAGCATCGGTAAGTCCCTTTTCTTTCAATAATGAACATCGCAAATCATCAAAATCTTTTTCGCAGATTGACGGACAAATAGGTTTGTCTGCCGAGGCTGCTATTCTATTTCGAAGGGCTCCTCTGTCGAACACTCTCCCCAAACCAACAAACAGATTTCTTATGTCATCGTCTGTGGCAAGTACGGCGGCAAGATTTGGTATGCCATTGACAATTTGTCTGGCATATGCGACGGCTTGATCGGATGGGCGACCATCGAGAAAGTCAAGTAATTCTTGCTGTGTGAGGATCGCAGAGATGCCGTCCATAAAGACACCCATATCATCGTCTGTTGGCTTAGGAACGCCAGGAAGGCCCAAAGAACCCAGCGAATCGTTAAGTTTGTTTAGGGCGCTGTTAAGTTCGGCGTCGTTGAGACTGTCGCCACAGAGATTGTTGGCTACAACACTCCTAAAATCAGATCCTCCGATCAAATCTTTCGTTATGCCGGCTGTATCCTTTAAGATCTCACAGCTAGCATTTGCTAAAACTTTAAGTATTTTACTCAGAATTAGAGTCATCGCTTTCGCGACCAAGGCTTCAAGTGCTTCTTCGGCCGCCTCTATTAGAATTGTCTTTATATCTCCCAGAAAAGGTCTAACTGGGAATTTTGGAATCACAGGAAGTGTTATCGCGTAATGTCCTGCGCAGAAATCCAACTCCAATGTTTTTAAAATGTCATCGAGTGGTGGCGAAAAGAGAGGCGGAAGAGGGCAATCCAGAACTCCGGTTACAGTATCTTTGAGAAGTGCGGCTCCTGGGATTTTATTTATACTCTCCATGAACGATTTACTCGAAATTACATTATTTTCTATTGATTCGAGCATTGCGTCTCTTAGAGCCTCAATGGTATTGTCTTGAACCCGGTCGAGTGCTGTACCAACAGAGCCAGCATGAGCAAATGGGCCAGCAAAGGAGCGTGGTCCGAGGCCAGGAACGGGCGCTACGCCCGTGGGGCTCGTAATTATGACTTGATTTCCATCCTTATCTAATATTGGATTTCCGTCACCATCAGTTAGCGGCATATCCGTAAATGATTTGAATTTTTCTTTCTGTTCTTCTATCGTTGTCTTTGATCTTGCAACAAATCTCTTTAAATTACCCTCCGGTGTATCTCCGCTAGAATCTGGAGTTTTGGCTAGCCGTTCAGCTTGAGTTTCCTCTTTTCCCGTTAAATAATCCGTAGAATATTTAACTCCGGCACCCTGATAACTTCCAGGCCTATATCCGGCCTCCCAGGGGAGCGGAAGAGAGGTGACTTGAAATACCGAGTCTCTAACAATCTGCTTAAGTACCGGATTAAATGTGAAGAAGATACCTTGTAGTTCTTTTTCCGTGGCATTCTGTATAAAAGCTTTTACAAGCATCTCCATGGAGAGTTCTATGTCCAAACCCTTCAAAATACACTTCAAAGCGGCTGAAACAATGGATGCAAGACCGCAAACACCCAATTTGTCTAATATTTCCGTATAAAGTTCTTTGAGATTCCCGACTTCTTTTATAGTTTCGGGTAAATTTTCCAGAAGAAGGTCGCCTGCAAAGATTTCACGCAACTTAGCGTCAGCAAATCTCTGTTTGACGTCTTCAAGGGCGTTGTATTTTTCGTCCTGGCGCTCTTTTCCTTCTAAGGTTAAGCATGTTTCTTCGCCGATAGCGGCAGCGTACAGCTTTGGAAACGATAGAGCGGTACCCAGAACCTCAGATCCAAGAATGAGTGCAGGTCTTGTTAAATTAGCGGCCAGTTCGGCTGCATTACAGTCATTTTCATCGATAAACGCCTGCGTCATTGTCAATTCTTGACCTATATTCTCCGCGATTGGGGGGAAATAGTAAGTTTTCATGAACAAATCAACTGCTGGAGGTGCATCGGAGGTGACGCTGTCATACATTGATGGTATGTTGGCTACAAACGCCAGAGTTGTGGGGTGATTGGTTACGGATTTACTAGAAAAACTAAACCATCCTGGGCCGCCATCAATTCCGTTTGTGTTATTGCCAAGTTCTATTGCTTCACATCCGAAGTTGTTGGCTTTTATGTACTCAATTCCCTTATATTCTTCTTTAAAAGCTATTTCTACTGCTTCCAAGACACCGTTTTTCTTTCTAGTGGGGTTAAATTTAAAGTCTTGGTGGCGGAGCAAGTCTATCAATTCTTTTTTGAACTCTCTTAGACGCTGTGCTTCCTTTTTTAACAAAGTTCCCTTTGGTAATCCTGAAAATTGACCTTTATAGGTCTCTATTTCTACTTGAACGGCGTATTTTCTGCCTATTGCTCGACTTACTAGGTTAAACATTGAACCTCTGCCGCGAATATCGGCGCCAGTTAAAACAACGTTCAGGGGAAAGTCTGCAGAATCCTCTGGTGGCTTGGGGGGTTTGTTTTCAACTTCAAAGACAACGCCAAATGGAAGTTTTACTAAAACCTTTATTTTTGCTAGATTTCTAAAGCCAACAAAATAGTCTGTTGTGGCTTCGGAAATGAGAGATTGAATAGAGGTTTCCGATGATTCTTTTCCCAGCGAATCTAAAATTAACGCTATTCCTGGGGAAAGATACTCACTCATTATGGTATCGATGCTTTCCCCATCCAATTTTTCATATTCGGTGTTTATTGGTACCCAGTATTCACAAGTTCCTTCATTCAAGAAAGTAATATTAATCGGAGAAGTGGTCCAGTCAATTGGATCACAATCTTTTGGGATACAGGGAGGGGGACATTCTGTGATCGGGGGAGTGTAACACTCGATTGGTACTCCACAAGGGCCTTTTTCACCGCAATCGCCTGGATCAAAGAAATCATATTTAAGTTCGCCGCAGCCTTGTGCGGCTTCTGCTGCCTCGATGAAGCTTTTCCAAAAATTTAAAACATATTGGTATAGGCCATGGCCGGCTTGGGTACCAACAAATGCGCCACCAGAGGACTTTACATCTTCATCCAAGGCGCCGGCGCCGAAGACGGATGCGTTCACTTCAAAAACATTATTATTTTCCCAATCGGACTCATAGTTTTTAAGATCTGCCTCGTTGTCATCAATAAATGCTTTCAAATCCGCAATCATTTCACAAGAAAAAGACAAGAAAAATTCTCTCAAATCCTCAAGAGTGAGCGAAAAGCCTTCAAAATAAAATGGCAGAATTGACTGGTACCATTCCAGTCTGGCGGTATTCCACTGCTTTCCCGCCTCAATGGTGATCTGATGTGTTCCGCCGCCAGAGACTTTGACTGGGACGTCAAAGATCTCATCGGCAAGTGGGTGGTCGAACATTTTTGCAAACGACGCGTTTTTAGCCGCTTCGGGTTCAACATGATCTTTAAACAGACCTGCGACCATATTTGAGAATGGAGAAAATAAATAAAATTGTGTTGGCTCCAAAGTGGTTGAGGGAGAGTCAACATAGGGAGCAAAAAGTTCAGCATTTGGATCAAACAATCTTTGAAGAGCGATTCCATAAAAGTAAAAAAGATCAAAATCAGTATAAGCGCTGGTGGTACCATTCGTGATACTACTATTTACATTAATCCAGATTACTTCAGAAGAGTCACTAATAGAAGAATAAAGCTCCTTCATAAAAAAGTCTTTGGCAAAATCTGTGTTAATTGCCGGAGGATTGACTCCCCCAAGAGCTTCGTGGGATTTGCCATTATATGCACCAACTGTATTCCTCAAATAATTAAGGTTATATTGCAGCATATTGCTAAAATCTGCTGCTGGCGGGCTGCTGATACCTATTGTTTCGTCAAAATAATAATTGCCGGGCACCGGAACATTCGAGTTGGGCTCTGTGAACAACTGATTCGACCACTGAGCTTCCTTTTTCGGGCGATCTATTGAATTTCTGACATAATCTATCTGGTTCTGGTCGAGATCAAACGAGCCAACAATTGCGTCATCTGCGTTATCTTTACTAAAAATTTTATCCTTCACTTTTGCTAAGGCAAAGGGCATAACTAATGATAATTGTTGATAAGCGTCGTCGTAACTAGCCATTTTTTATGTTGTCCTATTGGCGCGACTGCAAATATATCTGCCGCCGTGTGGCGTTAAATAATTCGTTTTAAAACCGGATGCGTTTTTTTGTTGAGGCCACGCGAGCATGTTACAGTTAATATACTGTTTTATGGATGAATCAAGAAAGGCTGGTGTGATAGAGATGAGATCTGGAATCGCAAGGGCGGCTGCGACAACCGGATGAGTGTGAAATGCGATGGCGCGGTTATAAGCGCTTTGGGCTTTGGCAAAATTATCAAGTCTGATAGATAAATCCATTATTTGGGTGACGATTTCATCTAAGGCATCAGTAAGATTATCTCCCTTCACCAGCGGCTGAAGAAAGTGGACCTTCTTGCCGAAATCGGGTAAACCAAATGGCTTTCCGAGCGCCTGTTGCGAATCATCATTGCCTGCGATAAGATCAATTCCATATGGCCGAGTGATTGGCATACCTTGGGAGTTCTTCGTCCATGTTTGTGTAACCAATTTTATTCCTTCGTTGCCGATGATTCTAACTGCATCTGCTTTTATGGCTATTCCTGATTTTCCGATGGACTGTCCAACGTTGCCGGCAACTAAATCAAAATTATCATCTATATCGGTTTTTTGGCTGATATAAATTCTTGCGGCGTCCGATTTCATGTTGGGGCTAGCCCAGATATTTGATTTTGGACCGCCCTCGACGGAAGACATTCTTCCCACCACGAGATCAATCATGCCACACTGAGTGCCGCCGTTGGCGCCATAGCCGCTGCCTGGGACGCTGGCTCGGTCGCGACCTAAAACTATCCAAGAATTATTTTGATTTGAAAAAACAACTTCTCCGTCCGCTCTATTAAAAATAGGAACCGGTTCAACTGTGTTGGAGTTGTTTATACCCTGAGCATTGGGATTTTCTTCGATTATCTCTTTTTTGCGAGGGGGCAGACCTTCCAGGTCTATAATTTTTTTGCCCATAAATTAGTTTCTCCGTTTATTCTGATTCTGATTCTCATTATACACGTTTATTTCTGTCCTGGCTCATATAACGTCGTCCCCGTGGGGCCATACCCATGCAAATATTTTTTCTCGCTGGAATTTTCTATATAATCAATATGCACATGGCCGCCTTTATTGACGTCATACCATATAAGCTGTCCTCGCCAGTCGATTTCTTGCTCAACAATCCATTGGGAAAATTCATATGCATCAGCGAATTTGGCAGGCTTTCTCATATCAGTCGTGTAGCCGAATGTATGTTTGCTGTTCTTGACCCCTCCTGCTTTCTTGTTAACTTCTTCATTGCGAAAACCAGAGGTTATGTATATTTCTCCAAGACCCTGTTCGTTCAGTTTTGTCTGAATTGGGTCCAACACCTTTTCTACAAGCAATTGTAAGCTGTCAAATTGTTTATCATTCGGTAAGTTGGCAAGATTTCCACTATTTCTTAGCATGTTCTCCAGGCTGAATTGTTCGGGAAAATTTGTATTTATCTCGCGACCAAACCAGCCGGCGCCAGGGCCAGGGCCTTTGTCTCCCACGTCCTCGGTTTGCCCGTCAAATAAGCCACTGAGGTTAAATGGATCAATTAATTTTGAGTGATCGATAATATTTAAGCCTTGTTGAACCACACCTACAAATTCTGCGTTTTCGAACTTTCCATCTTTAAACCTGACTAAAATAATATCGCCGGGATTGAGGCGAGCAGGAGTTGGACCTTCAGCCGATATCGGTATCCACAAATGTGGGTGGGCAGAAATCAACAATTCTTCTTCCGCTGCAGGCTCCAAGCAAGAAAGCCGGTTAGATCCAGTGTTGGACCCATTCAGGAGGCGATTCGGGCCCGGAATAATAATATTTCGGAAAGATGGGGGCAGAGGAAGAAATTTGTGAAAGTCTGGTACTCTGAAATAGATCTTGTATTTTGGTGGCGACCAGCCGGGGGCGAGCAGGGGATCAGTGAAGCTGCCCGTCCAGGATGGGCCGGTGGGGCTAGCCACTGTCTTCAAGCTGGCATATAAGACTACAGCGTTAAAAGTTCCATCACCCAAGCCCGTACGAGATTGAACCTCCGAGAAAGCGCGCACTGTTTCTCTGAGTTGATAAAACGAATTATTTCTATTTGTTCTGTTGAACGCTCCCATTAGTCAACGTCGCCTCCGTTTTGTAGCATATCAAAAATATCCGCTTTGTCGTCTTCCGAAAGGCCGGTATCCTTCTTTTCTTCCTTTTGGACCAAAGATGCGACCTTGACGAGTTGTTCGTTCGATCTCTGCAACGTCTCAACATATTTGGCGGCTGTCATGCCGACTTCTCTATGTCTTTCGTCGCTTTTGCTTAGATAAATCATCACGTCATCGAGCAAACGACGGGTTATTTCCCTGTCTTTTCGGACATTGTCAATTGCTTCGGCGATGTATTTATCAATCTTTTTCATAAGTCTCCACGGTCCCATTTTGTTTTGAAGATTTTATAACGGCCCCTCATTTTGTTTAAACAATTAACGACTTGTTTTGTGTTTAAACCCGTTATTTCTCTCATGTACAGATAAATAGCCTTCTTATTGAAAATTTCTATATCATCTGGCGACTTTAACAAGATTTTTATGGCCTCAAGAACTTTTTTCTCATTGTCTCGAAGCTTCATTCTGTCCCATGTGTCTATTTCAGTCCACAAATGATTCCAGAACTCTTCTTTTTCCCTTCGCTCATCGCAATCCATCTCAACTGCGACGTATTTCATTTCCATCTCTTTTGAGAGGTCTTGAAATTCTATTTCCCTTTGCCGGCTTCTCTTATTTTTCTTAACTTTCTGGATAAACCAGTTTTTTGTTATGACAGAAAAGTAAGAAAAGGCTTTTGAGCCTTTTTCTGGTTTGAACTTATCAAGAACGGTTGTGAGCCAAACTTTACAGTCTTCTCTCAGGGTGTCAATATTTGGGAGAGTCGTGAACTTATAGGTAAAGACAATTTTATCAACCATTTCGCTTAGCGGAGGCTGTATCAATGTCCTATAAAGATGTTCTCTTCGTTTTAGATCTGTCGAAGTATTATATTCAATGATTGCGTTCTCATTGACTTTTGTGAAATAGTTTCTTGAATTTTTACTTCTTCTAATTCGGCGTCTTTTCTTTGGCGTAACTGGTGCGCTGGGCTTTGTCGTCATTAATTAACTCCTCTGTTGTATCATCGTCGGAATATAAATTGTATTGATCAAACACCGAGGTCAAATCCTCAGCATGCTTGAGCAAGTGTCTCAAAGTCTCATCGCCATAGAAAGTTTCTAGCTCATAGACCGATTTTAAATGATTTTTGAAATTGCTGATAACTGTGATGTTTTCTGTTAATTCTTCATCGTAGTACTTTACTTGCTTGAGTAAATTGATCATATACCAGATCGTTCCAACGTGAACCATGAAGCTCGCGAGCAGCGATAAAAGTAAAATGATCGTAATTGTTGACCAACTCATGATTTATACTCCTTTTCTCTCAATTTTCTCTTCTCTTCGGAAATAGATTCCTTATTCTTCTTTATATACTCTTCGACAACGGATCCAGTTTTTTTCTCGGAACTCTTGTTGAGCTTGTTTATATAAGTAGGAATAGACGGAACACGACGAAAGGCCTGGGAATCACAAATATTGCAATTCTCCAGGCTTTCCGACATGCCGTGTTTTATTTCGAAGTATTCATCGCAATCTTCGCAATGATAGTTATACCTCGGCATCTGTTTGTTCTTCGTCCTCTTGTTCGCCAAACTGGACGATTGGTGGGTTTTCCACCATTAATCCCTCTTCTGACTCTTTGAAAACGAATTCTTTGAAAACAGGAACAATATCTGATTGTTCCATCAATGATTTTTGAAGCGCCATCATTACTGCGCCAATTGCTTGATTTGATAAATGCATATCTATCTCCTTATATATATATTATAACCCTTTATTCACTATTTGTCAAGGATTAAAGTAAATTATCTTAAAATTTTTCTTAATAATTGAAATTTTTCTGCGTATGCCAAGCCTACTTCTGCTCCCCACACCTGCATTAAATTGATGATATTTTCTATGCTTCGGGTATGTGGAAAGTTTCTAAGTTCTTCTTCATAACACTCCTTTAGGACCTGGATTTTCTTATCCATTGTTTTATTAACGTCAAAATAAACATTTCCGTTAAAATTGGCCAAAGGATTATAATCTGTAGAGGACGGGACATAATAACTGTAAATCTCTTGATGGCGGCCGTATTGAGGGCGAAAAACTGTCAAAGTTGCGCGGGACACAATTGAGTGATCAATGTTGAGACAGCCTGGATGGTGGGTAAAAATTATATTGGGAGTGAAATTTACATTACTTTCTATGAATTTACAAACTTCCAACATAGAAACCGTATCCATCTTATTATCGGGAAAAGCACCACAAGAATAGTGGGCTATTCCCAATATATCACAAACCCGATCAAGCTGCTTGCTTCTCCCAGAAGAAGAGTTGTTGCGGGCACCAACACCATCTGTAAAAGTTATCAGATTAATCTTGTGTCCCTCTTGCGAGAGTTTTGCTAATGTTGCTCCGCAGCCGAGAGTTTCATCATCTGGGTGCGCAGCCAATACCAAAATATCACTCATGTTGATCTTTTTTTCAATAAATATACATGTTGCTTGCGATTATTTCTCCCACTGGGAAGTGGATATTTTTCTTCCTTTAAAAGTTCCAAATTATCATGACTATTTAAATAAATAAGAGGAAAATTATCCGCCCAACACGCGTTCATCGTGCCCCTCCACTGGATCGCCACATTATCATCATGGTATAATTCACATCCCCAAATATAGCCGCCCTCCTTGACACACCGACAGATTTCCTCAACAGCGGCCGCGATATCGTCGGGGCTAATGTGTATGAGCACTCCCGCTGTATAAACAACGTCAAAGAAGCTGTCTCTAAATGGCAGTTCCAAGGCGGACGATACTTGTGCATTTACATTTGGAACTCTTTCTTTTAATTTTTCAATAGCTTGCGATTGTATATCTATTCCATATAAATTTTTAAAACCATTTTGGTGGAGTACATGTAAATTTCTTCCGACATTGCACCCCACTTCTAAAATTTTGGCCTCTTTGTCTATAGATTCAAAATCTTTTAAAATATAAGAATTAGCATGAGAAATGTTAAATTTTTGTGTTCTCGGATTCCAATCATCATTACTTTTAGTATAACGCTCACCAACTTGCTCCCAAAATTTTATTTGTTCTGTTTTTTTCACTATTTATCTCCTATTTTTTTAATAAAATGTTTAAACTTAAATTGGGATTATCCACGGTTATACATTTATCCCAACGGGCATCGCGCTGGCCTGAATTGATCGCGAATCTAATTTCTTCGCAACTTTTGAAGCCGGCCTGCTGCGCAGCTAGCCTAAGTTCTTCAAAAGAATAAAAACTAATAAGGTGGTTGTATTTCCCGTGAGGATTTCCTTTTTTCATTTTTTCACTATGACAATGAAAGATGGCGGCTTGACCGTTCCCATCCAATATGCGAAATAAATTTTTCATCGCAACATAAATTTTTGATTTATCTAGATATTGCATGCATGCTCCGGAGAAGGCCTTCGAAAAGGCGCCAGAGGGCAATTCAGATAAATCCGGGAAGCTGTCATTGAGGCATGTTACGTTTTTAACATTTACGTTTTTAACATTTCTTTGTGCTATTTTTACTTGACTTGGTGAATAATCAACCATGACCACTCCGTTAACGAGCTTGGAAACTTCTAGGGCGAGGCCGGCGCTAGCTCCCCCAATATCTGCTACATTATCTTTTTTATTAAATTCCAAAAATTTATTTAAAATTATGGCCATTTCGTTATATGACATCAACCCACTTCTAGCGGCGCTTTTATAAACATCAGATGTCGCTTTGTTGTTGTATAGGGTTCTCCAATATTCCTCTTGATTCATTATTCACCTCTTATAAGTTGTTGTGATTTTTCTGGGCCCTCATTAAACAGAAGATCCACTATAGACAAATAGGGAATGAATTCACCCCATTGCTGATTGTAAGTTGGATGTTCATAATCTTGAAAATATATTTCTATATTTTCATTTTCAAATTTCTCATTATCAACGTAATCTTTTCCCTGAGATCCAAAAAGGAAACTATTAGCTTTTCTTTTTTTACAAATATCAATTACTAAATCCTGTTTTTTGGATTCTACTTCCAAGGCGCTTAATTTGATAAAGCAGGTCTCAATATCTAATTCCTTGATAAAAAATCTAGTTGAATAGTCTGTTAAGTCGATTAATTTTTCCCAATTTTTCGCATACATATCCTCAAAAAAATCACTATATTGCGAAAAAAATGGCGCCCTTTTATAATTATTTAACAAAGTGAGCCAGTGCTTTTTTCTCCACTTACTTGTATTGTTTATCTTCATATCCAATATTGTTTTTTCGTGATAACCCTTTGTTAAAACGGGGACCGTTAACCAAGCGGGGCCGGACGACGTCTTAATTCTATTTCGATTAATAAAGCTATTTTTTTCAAACTGAACTTTGTCTAAAATGATGTATTCGCTACTTAATATCATTTTTTGAAAATAGCCAAGCCATGGCAAATAGGCCGGCTGGTGTGCTGTTAACATGATGGCGTGCCTCTCGTCTTATAATATCCCTCTTTAACCCTATAGGGGTTTCCCACAATTAAAGAATAGGGGGGAATATGTCCCCCATTAATTAAAATAGTGCCGGCCGCGACGACTGAATGGTGTCCTATATGAGTTTTTCCGCCAATAAAACTATGAGAACCCACGAACACGTTGTCTTCTAAAATTATTTCTCCACGCTCAATTTCATCATGTATACCTATGCACAACTTATGAGAATCTGCTACGTTAATTGAGACAAAGGAGGCTATATCGCAATTATCTGACAGAACCACCTTCCCCTTTGTTGCATTAACTTCCGAATAAAATCCTACAAAAACATTTTTCCCTATTTCTGGAGATCCCTTAATATATACAAGCGGATGAAACTGATTGGGATATAGCCCCAGAAGTTTAACCAAGAGATTTTTAATTAATCTCATTGTGAAATATCCTCATAAAGTATAATGTCGTCCTGTATTTTATCAACCTTTAAGATGCGACCAATAAGATCATCGATCTTTTTAGGAGAAAGGCCTGTGCCCGGTCGCTTAAATGATAAATCACTCCTAGACAAAATATGACCCCTCGACAGTGGCTTGTTAGTGACAATACTTCTGCGAGCGATATCCCTCATCGATCGTTCTCTAATGGTAGGCACCAAGTCTGGAGATCCAAGAATGGCCTCTGTGCGGCGGATATCTAGTACTAACTTTTTCATTTGGGATGGTGTGGCCGAGAAATGGTGGTCGGGGCCCGGAAGACTCGAATCGAGGGTGAAATGTTTTTCGACGACCTCGGCGCCTTGAGCGACTGCGATTACAGATGCGAGTTCATCGCGCGTGTGATCTGAAAATCCGATTTTTACATTGAATTTTTTTTTAATTTCTAACATTTTTCTCATATTAACTTCACAATCCTCCGCAGGATATGAAGAAATACAATGTAAGACTGTCAAGTCCAATTGCCCCTCGCTCCTTATCGCAAATACAGCGTCTGCGATTTCCTCCTCGAAGGACATGCCTGTTGAGATTATCATTGGTATTTTTTTATTTGCATAGTATTTCAGCAAATCTAAATTGGTTAAATCATCGGAGCCAACCTTTATCATTGGAGGATCAAAGATTCTCAGAATAAAATCCAAATCTGACTTATTTTGCGGAGTTGTGAAACAAACTATTTCATTTATGTTACAAAAATTGACTATTTCTAGCCATTCCTCATCGGAAAATTCATATCTTTTGAACATCTCCATTTGAGATTCTGTGATTTCTTTTCCTTGAGACTCATAGGTGTAAGTTAAGTCTGAATCTACTATGAACTCCTCTGCTTTAAACGTCTGAAATTTGACTGCGTCAGCCCCGGCGTCCTTTGCTGCCTTAATTGTCTCTTTGGCCAAAGAGACAATTCCATTATGATTTATTCCTATTTCAGCTATGATAAAGCACCGGTTAACCATTCTCGGATAGCTCTTTTACCAACGTTGAGATTCGATTATCAAACTCATCGACTCTTGACATCAATTTCCTTGCTTCATCTGGTGCGACCGTGAATACTAACCTCAAGATATCCATCCAATTAACGTTGTTTTTTGTTCTAATCTTCTCAATTTCATCAATAATTTCTAGATCTGTTCGTTTTGACATTTTCCCTCTCTTTGTGAATTTTCAAACATTTTTTCAGCTATTTCAAGCTGCCACTCATAATCAATATCCCAGCATTCCTTTTCGCTCTCAACAACAAAAATATCCGGATCGAAGCGCCTACGGAAAGAACCCATATGTATATTTCTCCGTATGTCGGCTGTGGATCCCGCATATAAGCAATGGGCCGCTTCATAAATTATATTGGCTTTTTTAGTGTCCAAGTGTGCCGTACACTGTTCTAATGGTGTGCCCCCCGAATCCCAATAAAATGTACGTTTTTTTACAACTCCGAACAAGCCACGGTAATCAGATTGTAGATATTTTTTAATAAAACTCTCTATTGTTGTGGTTAATAGAAAAGGACAACATGCATTTATCTCTACAAAAAATTTGTGTGGAATATGGTCAACAATTTCATAAATCTCTCTGATGGTGGCAGTCTCTGAAATTGATGCGTCGGCTCTTTTGAAAAGATTTATATCTGTATATTTCGAGGCGATATTTAATACTTCTTGGCCATGGCCTGCTACAAAAATTTGATCATTTGGGATTATTTTCGAGGCGAGTAATTTATTTATTGCCACATCAAGAAGGGTAGTTTGAGAAAACTTCTTAAACATTTTTCCCGGAAGCCTCTCAGAATTAGACTTTGCCAATATCAAAAATGAAATATCTTTAATATTTTTCATTATTTTTCATAACCCCATCTTTTAAGTTGTGGATGTAAAATTTCTGTTATATATGAGGGCAGGTCTTTTGGTAAACTTTTCCACTCTTCAAGAATGCCACTATTCATATGGTCACCATGAAGAGATAATCCGGTTTTATTTTTTTTATCCCACGATCTAAAATTTTGATGTAATCTAGTTTTTTTAAAATTATTCTCAAAAGAGAATCTTGATTTCAAATCTTCTCTTTTATCTTCCCCTATTCTTAAATCCCCGTCATAACCGTGAAATTTTAAAATTTCCCTATTTTCTGTAGAATTAAAGAAGGCTTCGAATTTATCAAAGATCTTATTATAATCACTATAAAAATCTTCATATTTCAACAACAATACCCGATCTTTAAATTTTGAATTAATAAACTCAAACCCATTAATTTGAGGGATTACTTCTCTTTCGGCCAATAAGAATAATTCTTTTTTCGTAGGGAGAGTCGTGAAGGACTCTTCTTTGCAAATACCAAACATAGATAATCTCATTCGCCTCGTCGACAAAATAATATCTCTAAAATCTCGATACGTCACAATGATCGGACTCCCATTAGTTGGTGGTCGAAATAAATTAAATCTAGGTAACTTATAAAAATAGAGAATTTTATCGTAGTCAAAAATTTCTGACATCAACTGCTTCAATAAAGTAGATCCGCTCCTTGGAACAGAAAAATTGTATATAATTTCATCATAGTTGTTAATATCTGTGTTTCTTCTTCGCGACTTTGAATTGTCGAATTGATCGCCCTCTTCTAGATAATTTAAGACTTTAGGATTGTCCGTTTCTCCCCAAAAGCTATGAGTGGGTCTGGTGTATTCAAGATATCTCATATACTTTTGAAATTTTATTGTTGTCATTTTTTACCCTATGTTTGAACATATTCTATAAAATTATTAAGAATAGTAAATTTATCTTCCACAATCGAATATATATTCATGTTTGTGTATTTTTTCCATTCAACCCATTCTTTCAAGTAGAATTCCTGAAATGACGAATCTTCGAAGATGCCGGCTGAATTTTTCGGATCATCCCAGCGGCCGCCAATTCCATCGAATCCGACAATATAGACATTACTGGATCCGATATGGGCACAAACAGGTAGTGTTACCATGGTCATCTTGTTTTCAGTCATGTGCATAAATCCATACTTCTTTTTGTTGACATATGGAAACGCGCGGCCTTGCGAATATATATTTCTTAAATAAGGCTCTGCTGCTGGTGGATATCCAGAACTTCCAAAGATTATAATATTTTCTTCATTATTAAATCTTAGGCTTGGTTGCCTAGAATTTTCTCCAAGACTAGCTAGCTTAGGATATTCTTCCGGATTCTGGTTTATACTCTTAATTGAAGTATATTTTAAATCCTGCACTTCGGAAAACTTTGGGCGCGCCATTTGTAGATTTTCCCAAAATTCTGTCCAATATTTCAAAGGAAGGCGCACTGTATCTCCTGCAAAATATTTATTTAGAGTCTTGATATCGCCGATATGTGTTCCCTTTTCGTGATGAATTGTTAGTAATTTTGTTTTTAATTTTTTATGTTCAGTATATGTATCATTAATTAATTTTAAAGTATCAAGAGCCGACGTGGGGTCAACGAAAAACCAATAATCTGGCTCAATTCCCCTTTGCAAGAATAGTTCCATAGAATTACTATAACACATGATCTCAATATTGGGATCTTTAGAAAATCTTGCGAGATCATCCCACATTTTTAAGGTACTCTCACCGGTACCGACAAGTAATATGTTTTTCATAATTTAAATTCCGTGTGTAGCGGCAAATTTAGAATAGAAGAATGCACAAGCTCTAAATTAGGAAGTATTTGGCCGTTGCTAAAATATGAGGTTTTGTGCAACATCGGATAGTGTCTCGCTAATCTATTATTTAATATAACATCATTTGCCTTGATTGTCAAGGCCGTAGCGAAATAAAATGAAGATTTTTTATTGTGAGGTAATAGACACCCCTCAAATTTATCTAGCATTTTGAAATAATTCTCTTGCCTGATCTTCAAACTGTCCTCATATCGATCTAGTTGAACTAACCCCATTGTGGCGTTGAGATTGTTCATATAAAATTTGAAGCCTTCTTGAACTATATCATATGATCCTTCGCCTTGTTGTCTTCCAAAATTGCGATAAGATCTGAAATATTCATCAGCACCGGGGTCATCTGTGGAAATCATTCCACCATCAGATGTACAAATTGGTTTATAGGGGTGGAAAGAGAAAAATATAAAATCACTTTTAATAGTTGGCGTGACACAATGAGCGGAGTCGACTACGACAATCTCGTCATCGCATTTTTCTTTATAAAAGGCATCAAAACCTTCAATGTTGCTTACCCCGCCGTATAGAACTGGCATAACGACGCGAGGATTTGATTCCCAAAAAACGTCCCGCAATTTGTCGCGGCGAAGTTGCCTTTGTTTTTTATAATCTTTTATGCTAAATTGAAGATTATCGTCAACATCAACAAAAATTAAATTATGGCCAAAATGTTTTGCTGCCCAAGCTGGGGATGTGAATCCCAGAGATGTAGTATATACATCGCACACTCCATATTTTTCTTTAAGATAAGAAAAAATCATAAAAGCCGATGCGCTGGCTGAATTTGTTGCAATATTAAATTTTTTATTTGAAAAGGAAGCAAACTTGTTCTCGAATAATGACACATTTTCGCCAAAACCTATATTCCCACTCAATAAAACCTCATTTATTTTACCAAGATCTTCTTTGCAAATTCTTGTTTCAAACATCTTCATTTAAATTATTCCGCGATCTCGAGCCCAGACTTGATTAACTCAATTAATTGACAAACATCTTCGTTTAAATGAAGTGATGAATTAAATTCTTTTCCGGCATAGAGAACACTATAAGTGTGCTTCTTGTGAGTGTATTGAGGTAGCACGGCCAATAAATTATTTGATATTTCCATAGTGAAGGGAAGTTCTGTCTTAGCCAGCATATCTTCATGAAGCTTTTCCCCAGGGCGCATGCCGATAATTTTCACCTTTAAATCATCAATATTTGTTATTTTTTTAATAGAATCTAAAATGGTACCCATCGAAAAGGAATTAATCTTTGGTATAAAAACTTCTCCACCCTGAGCGCTCTCCAAAGAATTTAAAACTGTGTCAACTGCATCGTTGAGAGTAAATAAAAATCTACTACACTCCATAGAGGTGACAGTGATCTCTCGACCAGACTTAATTTGATTGAGCCAAAGAGGAATGAACGAGCCGCGAGAGGCAATCACATTTCCATAGCGAACCGATGCAAAAATTGTGCTACTTGAATTGTAATCAAAATTTGTAAAAATACGTTCTGCTATGAATTTTGAAGAACCATAGACGTTGACCGGTTGACACGCCTTATCTGTTGAGATAAGAATGCACTTTTTAACATCGTTATTAAGCGAGGCTATTGCTACATTCTCACTACCTTTAATATTTGTTTTAACGCACTCGTCTGGATAAAATTCCATATCTTCTATTCTTTTTAGAGCACCAGCGTGAATAACATAATCTGGTTTATGTAGCCTCATTGTTGTGTCGAGTTTTTTATGATCTCTCACATCTCCGATGACACACTTGATTCTTGGACGACCCTTGAACGAAACCGCTTGTTTTCCCTCGTCTCTGCTATAAACAATTATTTGATTCTTGGGATCTTTCAGAAGCTTTTTGATGAGTGCTTTACCCAAAGATCCTGTACCGCCGGTAATAAAATATTTCATTATAATTTTACTCTTTCAATTGTTTTTGGTGCAGGATTGATAGAGGAAACTATTTTTAAAGTTGTGCCTCTTTTATTTAACCAATCTGCCCAATTAGTGATTGCATCAGTCGTGATCTCGGCCTCATGCTTGAGGGTGGCCACTGCGTCTGGATTATCTGATACTTTATTTTGCTGAATGAACTCTTTCTCATTATAATTAGACCCTTCTTTGTCATAAAAGTGCGTCTTAGACGGATCAGGGCTTATCAATTTATTATCCCACCCGACAGTTATAATCTCTGATACTCCTAAATGCTGGGCTAAATAGAATACTGATTCATACATAATTCCGGGCCCATAGGGTCTGGTATTGGTTTCTTTGTCATATGTCCAAGAGTCGAAATCGTGTGTTTTGGAAACAGAATTGTTAAAATCCCTTTCTCTAATAAAGAATTTTAAATCATTTACCCCCAAGTTCCACGGAGTCGTAGATGCCTCAACCGCAATTGGATTGTGGGTTGAATAATCATAATTCTTAAAATTGGCGCAGTTATATGTATGAAAATCTACATATTCTCCAAACAAGTCAAAGGCTTGCTTTACTGAAATTACAACGTTGTCTTTAAGAAGATCTTTTAATTTTCCTTCGTCGTGGTCCGTTAAGGTCGGCCCGCATGATAAAATATAGCATTTCTTTCCCTTGAAAGAATCTTTCAACAACTCAATTTTTTCTGTCTGAGAGTTGAGGTTTCTTACTGCGCTTTTAAGGGCTTTTGACCTTTCTTTCACATTTTCAATTTCTAAAATTGAATCTTTGACGGTCGACAAATTCTGGACATCTTTAATGCCCGGAAGAACCTCTTCCGCAAACTCATTATATATTTTTTCTTCTGTGAAATTCTTTACAAGATATTTCTTCAATTTTGCAGCGTTTCTTTTGAACCTGGAATATTCACCCCGGACTTCTCGGAGCCTCCTCTTAAAGCTGGCTTCTCTCGGAAAGGCCCATTGAGAATCCGCCTGGATAACATTCTCCCAAACGGCCTGCTTCTGGACGTCCTGTAAATCATAGTCTACGGACGCAAACATGGGCTTCTTTTTCCCTTTTCTCTTTGGATCAGGCATGTAAAGGAAGTCACAGTGACCTGACCAGCCAGATACGATCACTGGAAGACCATTATAAGCTGCCTCAAATAGAGGAAGACCAAAGCCTTCTCCGTGAGCCGTCGAAACAAGCGCTTTAATTTTTGGATGTTGATATAAACCGGTCATTTCTTCCGGTGTCAAATCTCCGTGTATCAGATAAACTTTACACTTACAGGTTTCCCCTCCAAAGGTGCGCAGGAGAGATTGGAGTCTGCTTTGAGTGTGGCCCCGATCAATGATGCAATTGCTCTTAACAGAAGTTTTAAGAACAAGGCCAACTTCTTGATCAAAGTTTTCTTCCAGAAACCATTTGACGAGATTATCAAAGTTTTTCCTTGGACCCCATTGAGAAACGGCAAGGTAATTGAAATCATAATCGAGTTTCAAGTTGAGCTTCTCTTTCTCAAAATGACGAACTGGATAATTAACTGCCGCAATCGGAGTCTGACAAGTCAAGTGAACAGTTTCGCCTGTCTGATTATTCTGCCCTTGATAGTTTGTTGTTTCAAAGACGCCCTTAGAGTGGTTTGAGACAACGACAATTCTATCCATCTCGTTTGCTTTTTGAAGCCAAACTGGTGCAACCTTCGTTGTTTCAATTCCCGCTGTATATCCAATGTTAATTGGTGCCAGTTTCTCCCATTCGTTGGGAATTGTTACTTGCAATGACATGTCAAATTGTCCACCCTGCTGAGTAAAAATATGCGTCTGTGCGATTCTCTGATCTGTCCAAGTTCGTTCTTCGCACGCATCGCTAACCCAGCCAGTTTGGCCCCATGCGGTCGGAATAACATAAATATCAAAGATGTCTTCCCTTGATCTGAGAGCCCTCAAAGCAAATCTTGCCTGTTCTCCATATCCAGATTGTGAAAGGACTGGCCCCCTTACTACGATTTTTTGTCTCATTTTGTAATCTCCGTGAAAGCCCAAGGCTTATATCCTTTCCGTGTTTCCCAGGAACCGTGGTTCTCGACGACTGAATCAATCAAATCAATCCACTGCTTCTGGAAGTTCTCAAAATTATAGTTTTTTGCGACGTGTTGACGGCCTTTGATTCCCAGAAGTTTCCTTTCATCGCGACTCATCAAAAAAACGTCTCTCAGAGCCCGTATGAAGTCTTCCTTAGAAACCCTGTCTTCGTAGATGTATGGAACCTGTTGAGAGCCTATGATGGCCTTTGAGGCCGGTGTAAGGCCTATTCCAAACCAGTCCTTCCCGTCAGTGACTTGTTCCTGCAGGCCGCCGGTCATATTGACGATAATCGGGGTCTGGCAAGAGAGGCTTTCAAGCGTTGCCAGCCCAAATCCTTCTGCGTCTGAAATATTGATCGTACAGTCGGCCATGTTGTACATCGCTGCAAGGGCTTCAGGGGCAATTTTGTTTGTCGAAAGAACAATGCGGCCGTCTGTTGCTTCAAGATTATTTAGAATGACCTCGAGGTCTTGACCGTTTGGATCCTTCGGGTCCGTATGCATGATGAGACGAACTTTATCTGTCCCCACCTCTTCCGCAAATTCATTAAACCAGTGAACAAGCGAGCCGCTCATCTTCCGGCGTGCGTTTCTGTTATTCCAGAAGAATGTCACCCTTTTGTCTTCGTCGCCATCAAAGTGGTTTGCTCGAAGGCTCGCGATATCTTCATCTGAAAATGGTCGGAAGATTCCAGTATCAACTGCGTGAGGAATATAATGGTTTTCGACATGCGGAGAAACTTTATTGACAATATCGTGGGTTACCTTTGAGATTGACGCGATGACGTCTGTTGAGCTATAGAACTTATCATTAAATTTTGGAAGAGGATAATTGTCCCAAACGTGATAATAGACCATTGGAATATGTTTTCGCACTTCATTTTCAATGGACCACAACCAGCCGTAGAAGCGAGGGTCTGTCATAAACCAAAGCATATCTGGCTTTTCATTGAAGATGACTGAACGGACCATTTCTGGGGTTCCATAGCCCTTAACTGGATATACGATCCAATCTTCGTCCCAGCCTTCTACTTTTTGTGGTTTGTAATCTTTGTGTGCGACGGCGCCGCCAAGACAAATGAATTTGTATTTGCCTGTTTTTAGCAGTGTCTCAATAATGTACTTCGTTTGAGTTCCAACTCCCGACGGAGCCATGGGGTGATCTGCAATCACCAAAATCTTCTTTTTTTCTGTCATTTAAACCTCTATGGACATTCGGGGGATCGGCAAAAATCGCACTTTGCGCAAGACCGCTTGTCCTTAATATAATTCTTTCTTTTAATGTTGAAAAGAGCCTTTTTTAGAAGGCTGCTTGCATTTTCCATCTTTTTGTTTCCGCTTGTTACGCGAAAGATTTCAACTCTTGATTTTTTTGCTGTTCGTTTAAGAAGAGCAAAGTGTGTCTCAATATTTTTCAAGTCGATTCCGTGCTTCTGCGCAAAGAAAATCTTGTATAATGTCAACTGATAGGTCACCATTGGATCAGATCGTTTTCGCATATCCCATCCCCAAGAGCAGGACTTCCAATCAATAATGTGATATTTTCCGTCAGGGGTCTTGACGACAGCGTCGATATATCCCTTGAAGTTGTAATCTTCATTGTCAATTTTAACCATGAGTTGTTCTTCTGTTGAGAACACTTCGTATCCTTCCTTAAAATACTCGGTGACGGCTGGAATAATCGCTGGGAGGATCCCCATTGCTTGGACGGCCATATTCTCCAAGTCTTCTCGGAACTCGATGTCGCTATCCAATGCTGCCAAGCACTCCTCGAATCTCTTCATAAAGTATTCTGGCGGCTCAAATTTCTCTTCTAACAATTTCTTCTCACAAACGTCGTGAATGGCAGTTCCAAAGGCAGTATATTCGTTTCCCCTAAATCCCTTGAGCTTATCAATATAAGTCAATTTGTGATAGAAGGGACAGAAATTCCAATTTTTCAACTCAGAAAAGGATATGTGTGGCACTTGTTACTCTTTTGATGGTAAAGTTTCTTCTTGTATATATATTATAACATCTTCAGGAGATTTGTCAAGTGTTTTTTTCACTTTTTTCACTTTTTTTATGGTTTTAACTGGTTTTTTCTTAATTGGGGCTGATTTTTTAACTTGAGGGGGTGGCTCTGGCAGGACGGGTGATTTTTTAGGTTTCTCAAAGACCCATTCTCCAGATAAATATTTATGCCCAGACTTGTTTGTAACCATATCTGATGAGGGGCTTTTCAGGCATGCTCCAACTTCCACTTCTTGCTGTGAAAGATATTTCATGACATCTTTATGTAAAATCTTTTCCCTGACCTTATTTTTTCCTTTCAATGGGGCGACACTCACCAAGACTGATATTGTGTCGTCACTTTCATTTATTTTAATCTTCATATTCGTGTAGCTCCTCTACTTTTTTATAAAGCTGCGGACATATTTTGGCAAGATACGAGCGCTCGTCTAGAAAATAATATTCAAATCCATTTGCAAAATACTCTCGCAATGATGTTGCGCTGTATGCAGATGTAAAAATTCCATATGATGAGCAGATAAAGTTGAGGCGGTCATATCCAACGTCCTCATACAGATACATATCAAGTTCTTTTGAATAATCTGGATCCATAAACATCTTTAAGCTTGGATCTAGCCCTTCTGCTTTTAGAATTTCGTATAATTGTGTTCGTTTGGCCAAGAATTCTTTTTGAAGTTTCCCGTCTCCGTAGATAAAATATCCCTGTGGGGATTCCAGCGAGTGGGCGATTTCGTGAACGATGTCATCCACCATGTCTTCTTCGTTGCTTTGGTCGTTGGTCACATATATCGCGCCGTCTTTGAACATTGCGTTTGTTTCCATTTCTTCAAATTCTTCGAAGATTCCAACAAAAATAGAATCAATTTCTGAAATGAGATGAGATGGAATAACAGTGCTGATTTTCTCCATAACGTTGCGGACGTCTACTTCTCTGGTAAGTGGATCTTTTATATAGAGATTTATTTTTTCATTCAAATAAAATTCCCTCTGCTGTTCTTTGGATTTTTTAACAGAAGTCTGCAAGTACTCAACAATATAATTATTGGTCATCTTTCGTTTCTTTTTCTTTAATTAGTTCTGAAGTCACTTCTAGCGACGACTCAAAATCTTGCAATCCTTGACTGTATCCTCTGAAGAAATTCTCTTCCGCCAGTACGAGGACCAATTCTGGGAAGTCTTTTGCCAAAACTTCGATGACCATTTCTATAGTCACTTCCTCATTCTCTGGGCTTAATTTGTCTCCCACATAATCTACGATGAAACTTTTAAGTTCACCTTCTTTGGAAACTGTTTTATCCAATAATTCTCTTTCGTCAAACATGGCCTCTCCCCTAATATCTTAATTATAACCGTTCTAACTACAAAAGTCAAGTAAAATTATAATATTTCTGCTGCCAAAGTGGCTATTTTAGATCTTTCACCCTTTTTCAAGGTGATGTGACCCGTTAGCGACGTGGCTTTAAATTTTTCGACGGCATGAACCAAACCACTTGATGTCTCATCTACATAAACATTGTCAATTTGCTCAATATCCCCAGTCAATACGAGCTTGGTGCCCTCACCAACTCTGGTCATAATTGTCTTAATTTCATGCATAGAGAGGTTCTGGGCCTCATCAATCACGATAAAGGCGTTTGAAATGGATCGACCACGGATATAAGTCAGAGCTTCAAGTTCTATGACCCCCTGAGACATATAATCCTCTAAGGTGACCTTGTCATTCCCCATAATATATTGCAAGTTATCCTGAATTGGCATCAACCAAGGGCGCATTTTGTCTTCCATAGAGCCCGGCAAGAAGCCAATGTCTTTCCCCATTGGTTGAACTGGTCTTGAGACAACAAGCTTTTTAAAAAGTGGAGAATTATTTGCAAAGGGGTCTCTTAAAACTTGAGAGATTCCTGCTGCGATTGCAAGCAAGGTCTTTCCACTTCCTGCTTTACCGACAAGGCTGACAAACGGAATATTTGGATCCAGCAACAAATCCAAAGCGAAAGCTTGTTCTTTATTCCTTGGGCTGACGCCCCATAGGCCCTTTTTGCCGATATCATAAAGCTTTCTAAGGGGGTCATTATTCGAGATATATCTTGCCAATGCAGTCTTTTTTTCCGTAGACGAAGATACAAGCATTATAAATTGATTTGGATATAGAGACGATGTTTTTTCCAAATATACTTCTTTTCCATCGTAAAATTGATCAATGATTTGGTCGTCAACAAGGATTGTCGTGAAGCCATCGTAGAGGCTCGTGTGGTTTTCAATAACTTTATCGAGGTTATATCCTTCTGATATTATTCCCACAGAATCGCAGATAACTCGCATGTTTATATCTCGCGAGACCAAAATCGTTTTTCTGCCAGAATTTTCGTGATGTTCAGACAAAGCTGTTGAGATGATCAAATGATCGGCAATTAGCGGATCTAAATCTTCTGGAAGCAATGTTGCGTCACCGGAAGCGACCTTAAGAATTCCTTTTCCCTTCCCTATCCGAACTCCTTTTTGGAGACTGCCTTTTAAACGAAGAGAATCAAAAGATCTAATGATGCTTCTTGCGTTTGCACCAACAGAATCTTGTCTTTTTTTGTGTTGGTCAATCTCTTCTAAGACTTTTAAGGGAATTACAATATCATTATTTTGATATTTATTCAAGCAAGATGCGTCAGTTAAGCAGACGCTTGTGTCTAGAACATATGTTTTTTTAGCCATTTATAACCACTTTATATCCTTAATTAGTTTATTTATAAAAAGAAAGCCACCAAATTGGTGACTTAATGTTTAAATATAATTTTTATTAATCCAAACGATTGTTTGGGCTCCGTCGTGAGAAACAAGAGTCTCTACACTATTTGCCCGAGTTACAACTGCAATTAGATTTTCATCAGCACATTTCCAGTTCTTTTTTATTTCAACGTCCTCGTCTGTGGCGAAACAGGTACAGCCGTGAAAATCTATAACTGGATAGATCTTGTCGTTTTTCCCCTTTTCAGAAACAAAGCATGGAGTCCCAGCCTTGATCTTCACTTAAAATCCCAGCAATTGCCAAGTATTCGTCAATAAATATTGAACAAAGGCAATAGCATACAATGCCAACCACACTCCAACACCGAGACAGATTATATAATAAGCCACGGACAAACCGGTTCGGACAGGATCCTTGATAGATCTAATCGCAACTTCTTTAGTTTTTTCTAGCATTTTACTCTCCATTCTAAAAATCTCACCTATTTCTTAACAGTACTCCAAAATACTCTTCGACCGCTTCCTCAATTATGGATGCGCAGGGCCTCTTTTGACCCCTCTTTTTATGATATTCAACTACAAATTCGTGCGGTATGACGTACATCAATCCGTAAGGGGCCTCCATCATCCCAGGTGCCATTGAGCAGCGCCCGACACCGTTCTGGCCGGGTTCTATTATCTCGTCGCCCTCAATTATACTCTCTTTTACTACATATAAGAACCAGTTCATATCAATAACTATGTTTCTAAATTATCATTTCTTATTTTTTCTCGTAAAATTCCATAATATAAAAAATTAGAAAAAACGAAACCTGACACCAAAGACCAATATCCAATATGAAAAGGCATTTTGACTGCTTTTTTGAGGGCACCGATTCTTCTTTTTTTAGAAAAACATCGCACGATTAACCCACAGTATGTCCATCGTGGGTTGCCTCTACCAGTTCGGATGACGACTGGATTTTCTGTCCTCCGATATTCCACAGCATTTTAATTCCAAGCTCTTCACAAACTGTTTTTTCTGGTGTATTTGTTGAAGTTCTGTCTCCACCGTTGGCGAAGTAAGTCGGCGTTAAGTGCCTAAGTGCAGAGCATACGGTGCCATCTTTATCATCTACGGGAATAACCTCTATGACTCCCTTGATCGCCATGAGGATCTCTTTTCTTTCGTTGAACCCCATGAAATTATAGCCCTTCTTTCGAAACAGCCAATCATCTGAGTTGGCGACAACAATAACATATCCATGTTCTGCTGCTTCACGAATCATTCGGATGTGTCCGACGTGAATCGGATCAAACCCTCCAGATACCATGACTGTTTTATATTCTCCCTTTTTCATTCCTCTTCTCCTCCAAACATTCTGTAATGCTTAAAATTTCCTCTAAATCTGGATTACCATACGCTAGCGACATTATCACCCAAGATAATGTCGCAGCGATGGCCGAGCCAACTATGATTCCCGCCCCAAAGACAAAGTAAGATTTTATTATTCTTTTTATCATCTAAATGGTGCCTCCGACACGATTCGAACGTGTAACCCTCGGCTTAGAAGGCCGATGCTCTATCCGTTGAGCTACGGAGGCTCAATCTGTAATCTCCAGCGACCCCAATGGGTGATCAACTTGAATATTCCAACCGGCCAATTCAAAATCCGCCATTTCAGAAACGACACCAACTGTTGTTTCCAGAAATGTAGAAACTGTTGTGAAACCCCTCTTGTGGTCGTATTTTTCTGTTGAAGTTTCAATCCAGTCGTATTCTTGCCAGTTTTTAGCAACTACTTCCGAAACAAAATCTTCGAAGCCGTCACTTCCTCGTTCATAATCATCCAAGAGGCCGTTCGCCCTCATTTCTTGAAGGACGTGGTTATTCCCGAGAGATGGATTAATCGCCATTTCACTTAGATGATTTGCGATGCAGGTACCCCCAACGGCGTATGATTCATAATCATCGTGACAATGCACTACGTCTAGACCATCCTCATATTTGAGCATAACCCTAGTATTCGTAGCTAGATTCGCGTCTTTTAGTTTTTGAATTTTTGACATTTTTTTCCTTTTTTGTTCTAGTTTTTTGGTTGTCGGCTACTGCCTGTTTCATAAGTCTAATTCGCTCTTTAACAGCGCCCAGGTCTTTTCCAAGGCGCTCGTCGAGAACTTTTAATTGTTGATCGGGCGTAAGTTTCCCCCTCTCAGTTTGTCGTTCCAAAGCTTCCTCCATCCGGATTTCCCTTGGTGTTGCGGTTCCATTTGGACATCTCATATAATCTCCTTTGACTATATATATAATATACCACGATATCAACCTGTTGTCAAGTCTTTTTTATAATAAGTTCCAAAAACTTTGTCAATAAACGGCATTGTTCCTGAAAAGTTGTGTTTTATGGACTTTCTGTGGTGGGTATAATGGTGACTCGAGCATTTTCCAGTCTTATCATCGTTGTGCATTTTGTGATGTAACCATTCGTAATAAAAGGCGTAACAAATATATCCGACTGCAAAAGAAACTGAAAATAGGGATATCAGCAAGAATGCCAGAATAAACGAGATCTTTGCCCAGAGTGGTAAGAGCAGGTGATCATTTCTTTTTTCATTGTAATCGTTTCTGTGGTGGATCAGGTGGAGTCTTTTTATGTTGCGAAGGAGAGGTAGTTTTCCAAGGGGACCGTGTCCCACAAATCTATGATTCAAATAAAACATCAAAGAAGTAAAAAAAAATCCAATAATCCCCAAACCTATCTCAAAAAGCACCGTTAACCTCGTCTACCTATAACTATAATATTATTTTTCTTTTTTCAAGAAATTTCTCAATCTTACGACACCATTGTTAATCTCGACGTAAGTTGCGTGAGAAACCCAGTCTCCAGAATTGACATATGTTTTTATTTTTTCGTTCTCGTCAATCCAAATAACTGCTTCTGGGATATGCGTATGCCCTATTATAAGGACGTCAACATCATTATTTAAATCAATGATATCCCACAATCTTTTGATTTTTCTTCTGTTTATTCTGAGATTGTTGAACCAAGTAGAAACATCTAGATTAAAATATCTTTCTAAAAAATCTTGAAACACTGAAATTATTTTCATTACAGTTCGATAATGGACAATTCCTTTCTCATATTTATCTCCGTGTTCTACTCTAAATTTCCTTCCGTTCTCTTCAAATTCATATTGGTTCATGAATCTGATTCCAAATATTTCTTTTCCTGCGAAGTTTGCCAAGGCTCGATCGTGATTCCCGATAATATAAATGATTTCTTTATTGTAGTCGACAATCTTTAAAACGTTCATTGCCCATTTGGTGAACGTTGGTATTTTTAAAAATTCAATTATGTCGCCATTTAAGATAAGTTGATCATATTTCGCAGACGATAAAAATTCACAAAGCTCTTCTTCTTTATAAAATTTTGATCCTATATGCGTATCGGAAATGATCAGCCTTTTCAATATATTAAATCCTCCAAATCAGGATCTTCCTCATAACTATAAATAACAATTGTCCTCATTTCATTATAATTTGGCGGAAGGTCTTCACGCAACATCTTCGCGCTATCTTCCCCATCGACAAAAAATTCTATAAGGCGCCCTCCGTCATCACTTGAAACTTTTATTTTTAGATTTGCTGATTTAGGTAATCGGGGCGTATATTCCGAATATGCTAAATCAACAATTTCTTTTAGCGTCAAGGCGACCAACATGTCCTTGTGTAACACAAATACTCTCTCATTTTTTTATTTTTTTTTAAAAAAGGAAACAGAAGATGTTGGTTTACTCGCATGGCCAACATGCTATCCTCTCGTTAATTTTGGTGCTTAAGAAGCTTCCCCCTCATCCACGGTTCGTAAGAGATATTGAACCACCTATGTTAATAAAATAAATCCTTCTTCTATTTCCTATGTCTTAATTATAACACTTATTTAGGCTCTTTGTCAACAAAATAATCATCCAAACCAAACTTTTTTCTCAAAATATGAAAGGATTGCTCCTTCAAACCAAGAAAACGCATTGCTTCCGCCTGTGTTCTTGTGGCAGAGAATGCGTATTTGAAGACAGCGTCTTGTACAATGGCATGCAGGGAACTCCAAATGGGAAATCCATACATTCGATTTGAGACAGGCTTCGTTGACAGTTCCAATTTCAAGGCTATTACTTCTTCCAAGGTTAGACTGGAAAGCATAATTTCAAACTCTTCGTTAGACCGTCGTTCTTTTTTGAGTTTGCTGCTCATACTATAATTTTTATTTTTTCCATTATAGTTTTTCTTTCTCTTCCAGGAAATCATGTTAACCCGTGTTAGTGCGATTAGTGTGTTTAGTATGATTATATATTAGAGTGTTAAGAGTGAATAGAGTGAATAGCTTGTTTAGAGTGTTTAGAGTGATTAGAGTGAATAGCTTGATTGGTATTTATAATATAACAGAGTTTTAGAATCTTGTCAAGGAAAAAGATGTAATTTTTTATAACTCTAAATCAAGTTCTTCTTCATTTTCAAAGTCGACGTCGCCTGGTGAAGCTATAGTGACATCTGTAATTGGATTTTCATTAAAATATTCATTATTATATCTTCCCGCCCACGACAAAACATTTACTTTATAAAATATTTTAAATAAATCTCGTTCTGTTAACGAGCCGGCTGGATATACTATATCTTTTCTTTCAGATTCTGGAATAAATACGTTGTTTGTCGTATCAAGTACAATATCGTCTTCAATTGAGTTATCCTTAAATAATTGGTAATAGTCAATTAAAGCGGCGCCAATTGGTGCGTATGCCCTTTCAGAATAATTTTTTAATTCTTGGTTTTCATCTTCAATTTCATCTTCAATTTCTATTCCTTCACCGCTTTCTCCGAGAGTAAACTCCTCTTCATCGTCCTCGATGACTGGAGCGGTGTCCGCTGCTAGATCCCCACCAGGAATATCTCCTACTGAAACTGTTATGGTATCGTCCTCGGGTTCTTCAATTTCTATTTCACTCTCTTCTTCCTTCTTTTTAGGACCTTTTTTAATGTCTTCTATATCTTCTCCAGCATCTATTGCATTCATGGTTTCCTTTGAAAAATCTAAAATAAATTCTACAAATGTTTCGCGATCAGCAGAATTTGAGACTAAATCAATGAAAGATTCCTTGAAAGCAAATTTACCGTCACTTCTTTTTGGATCAGTAGAGCCATAAACACTCGACATCATATGGCCCAGTTGGTTGAGGGAATCATATTGATATCTGGGTGTAGTGGCTTCTTCTTTGATAAGATGGCGAACAATTGTGCGAACATAATTTTCGTCTTTATTGTGCCTATTTTTTACAATTTTAATTGCTTTGCGAATGTTTTCTCTGAGAAGTTGCTCTTCCAGCATGTTTTGTCTATCAATCATTGAAATAAGACTCCAGTTTGCTTATAATTAGTTTGGTTATGAGCTTCTAGTATAAATATTTATACCTTTCACTTTTGGACGACGAGAGGGAGCCGGAGCCAGAGCCACACCTCCGCCGCTCGAGCTAGATATTTCTTCAAGATCTTCTTCTTCTAAATCCATCACGCTGTGTGCGTCACTACAAGTATCGTAACAAGCTTTTTGTTTTCCTGTTTTGTGACTAATGACAGCACAATTTCCAGACTTTCGTTTTCCTGATTTGGTTTTTGATTTTTTCTTACACGGTTTTTTTACGGCTCTTTCTAAAATAGCTTCTTCAATCATTTCATAAATCATTTCTTGAATTTCAGTATTTATTTCTTCTTTTTCTTCTCCGCCAAGAATATTACAAATTTCATTTGCTCTATCAGCAGCAAATTCGGGAATAAAAGCCTCAAAACCTTCTTTTTCCTTAATGGCTTGACGGAAATTGGTAGCACTCAAAGCACAGGACCGGTCCTCATCTGGACACGCAGAAACCATTACCGGGGTTACTTTTAGATTCGCGAAACCGCCCAGAGTCGCTTTTGCAATGGCATCATAATTCTCATCTTTATCACTATATACTATTCCAATATTATTTTTATTCCCAGGAACATTTTTCTTTATCCACTCCCAAGGGTTCGTACTCATGGACTTGGATCCATCTTTTTTGATCAAATCTTCTCCTTCTTTATTTGTACGCACGATGGGTTCGTCGACTTTGATCAATTCAATATTATCCAAACCTGATTCTTTAATATAGATATTCCAGACTTTTTCAGCCTGGTCTAGCGTAACACCCTCTCTTGGTACTTTTCCGCTCACGATATAAATTGGAACACCTGGGTGTTTTTCTGCCGCATTTTGAACCATACTCCAGTGTCCTCTATGTGGAGGCTTAAAACCACCAGGGAGATATATGGCGTCAAGTTTTTCCTCTTTCTCTTTCAAAAGTGTATCAATGACTTCGTTGATAAAGTTTTCGTCGTATTCTTTTGACTCTCTAAAATTTGTTCCCATACCACCAAGAATGAAATCTCCTGTAATTTTAACTGGCTTTTGACCAAAATTTTTGTGCCGGATTACCACTCCTTCGTGGTCTGTAACATCACCCATCGGGCTAGTTAAAGCTCTTAAAATATCATTTCCAAGCATCCGGGTCGCATGATAAAAAACAGCACCAGCTATGGCAGGCTTAACGTCTTCTTCTTCGGAAACAAAAGACGTAATGGCTTTTCCGCCTAAAATATTTGTATAAACTTCTTTACTCAGGGCGCCTATTTTTTTACCATCTATCTTTTTAATAAATTTGTGCCTTGGATTATCAACTTCTTTTAACCAATCTTCGAGGGATTGGGTTACCTCGTCTTCTTCGCTAAAAACTACAGTAAACGGCTCTTTTAGAGTGTCTGAAAAATTAATTTCTGCCTCTTCTTTGAAAGAAGTCGGAACGGTAGTGTAAATTTCAAAATCATATTTTTTGGCAAAAGGTTCAACTTTATCCGTTAATTTTTGTAGCGCCTCGGGATCATACGCTATTTCCACACTTGGATCTTTGATCGGGACTTCCTTTTCTTTGTCTGGATCCCATATTGTAGGGCGCTCTAGACCTCGACGCTCAACTCCTGTTCTAGAATTTGTTTTTTCATAAAATTGATTAACGCCGTGAATAGCTAAAAAATTATGATCATATTCAGTTACGTTTGTTGTCCCTGCAACATATTCAGTATTTAGAAATACGGCGGGATTATCCCACATTCCTAATTTCTTTAGTTCTGGCTCAATTTTTGGTAGAGCTTCATTAAAAATAGTAAGAAGGGTTTTAATCGCGCCCCTCATACCGTGGCCTACTTTTGGAAACCTTTCACTAACGCGATCTATGGAGACTCCTTCAATGTCAATTGGTTTTGTGCTTCCTCGATCGACAGCAAATTCCTTTCGGCCTTTCTCGTCTGAAATAAGTTTAAAACTTACATTGACACCATCAATTTTAACTGCTTGAGACTTTTTCACCACCTCACCAGCCTTCTCAAAAAAGTCCCTTAAATCTTCGCCATTTTTTACATCCGACAAATCAAAAGGGTGCTGCATGTGACCGCCAGCGCCACCTTCTTTTAAGAACATTATTCGTCTCCTCGACTTTCTTCTAGAATTTGAAGCTTTTCTGTGAGTTGCTGATTTTCTTCTGTTAAAATTGCATTTCGCTCTTCTAACTTCCGGCAATCTCTTCTCAAATGAGCCAAATTCTCCAAGGCCACCTCAACTCGCTGACGCTCTTTAATTGTTCTCAAATTGAGACTTTCGAACACTTCTCTAATCGCTTGAGCGCGCGCCAAGGATGAAATACCCTCCTGCTTCCACTCCCCCAGGAGAAATTTTCTTGTGAGTTTGTTAAAATCCATAGTTTATTCCTCTTTCTTTTTTCTGAACCGACCTTTCTTTGCCGGCGCCTTTGCTTTTTTGGAAACGCCCTTCAAAGGACCATCCACTCTTTCTGGCGCAGCTTCGGCTCTCTTTTTTGACACTTCGGCAACCACAAGCTTTTCTGCCTTTGGCGCTTCAACAACCTTCGGTGCCTCTATTTTCGCTGCAGTGGCTTTCGCAGCGGCCTCTTTTCTCTGTTGAGCCGCTCGTCGGCATGCTCTTCTTCTTTGTTTTCCCATTTTATTGGTACTCCTTTACAGTATAATTAGTATTTCCCAGTTTAAAAATCCAAGTAACTTGCCAACTTATGATCCAGTACAATAAGTAGCAACACTTCCAGATGGTGTAAATATTGTATTATCCAGTCTCAAACCTAATCTATCTTTGGTACCCAAGCTAAATGGAACTTGATCGGTTCTTCTGTCTCTTCCGCCTGAGAGGTTTTTATAATTATTGATCACAAATCCACTTCCAAAATAACTTTGAGAATTTCCGGTTTCAGGCTGTATACAATCACCCGGCGGCGGCGGATTTAATACATCGTTGAGACATGCCGTAGAAATCTCCTCAACCTCCCCACCGGATAGTGCGCGGTCCCAATATGCGATATCTGTCAATCTCTCGAAAGCTTTTTTATAGCCTCCCATAGTCGGCTCGTTATTTATATAGCCCATTCCCTGGGCAACACCATTAAATGGATTGCATCCCGCATTTAATGTTATAGTTGTGACTAAAGACCCATCTAAATAATATTTAGCATTCGGCGTTACTCCCCCACCAGAACTGCCAGATATAACCATAGCAAGGTGATGCCAAGTATCGGCAGATATATTGCTCCTCAAATCGTAACCACTATCAGTAATTGTGGCGCCAAAACAATCCTGCCTAAATGCTATATTACCAGTATTGAGAATGAAAAAAGGATCGTGGTGGCTATTCATCCTAAACAACCAAACCTGATCCGCAGTCGTTGTTATATTATATGCCCACAAAGACAAAGTAAAGCCGTCATCACTATTAAAAGGAATAATCCCCGCCGTACTTATTTCCAAATAAGAAACTGGCCCTGGACCTTCCTGCGGGAAAGTGAAATATGACCCACACTTATTATCACCGACGCTGCTAGTTGAAGCATTATTTTGTAGTATTAGATCATAACTACCAGTAGAATCCGTGTTATCGAATGCTCGGTACCAAGCTATTAAATTATCTGTTAAGTCCATTTATTTTATTCTCGCGAGCAATTTACCGTACAGTCGCTCACGGCGTTCATTTAAAGAATTCGCAAAAGCTCTGTTCGTTTGCTTATACTTATCTTCCCAATCACGAAAACACATATTTCCCCTGAGATAAGCATCTTCTTCCATTTTTCTCAGGTGATCATCGGTCTGGGCATAGCCCTCCCCCATTGCTCCCATATTATCAAATTGCCCATCGCAGTTCTGCGTATGATGAACAAGCTCGTGAGAAAATGATCTCATAATATCTTTTGGATGGCGATCATCAACAAAAACAGTAATCGTCATAGAGGCAGGTTCATATTGAGCCGTCTTGCCTAAAGTTCTTTTAGCATTCTCAGGATCTGATTCAAAGGAGATGTTTGGCTCTTTATCAAATTTAAGGCGCTCTTGTGCGAATGGCATAAAATTTTCAAGCATGCTTATTATTTCTGAAATATTACGATTTGAGTTGTTTTTTATTTCCATTAAATGTTAAACCTTTTTAAGAGTTTTCTATATCTTTGTTCATTTAGTCGTCTTTTTAATTCTTCCAACCTTTCCGGGGGCCTCAAAGTCCCAGGTGGCAACTTACTCTTTTTCGGCCGAGTCATAGCTCTCCGTCCCATTCCTGCGGGCACTGCTGGAGATGGAGGCAGTTCTGGCGCTTTCGGATTTCGTGTCGTCTCTTCTTCTGCTTTTTCATCTCCAACCATCTTCTCAAACCACGAGTATACATCCCCAATCTTTTCCAGTCCCTCACCGGCGAAAGAAAGTCCTGCGTCGATCAGCGAATCAAAGGCGCGCGGGATATCGTCAACAAGTTTATCAGATTCCTTAAAAAAATTAATTAGCGTTTGCTGAAAAGCGGTACCCTCTTTTGTCATACATTTTTTATATTCGTTATCAATAGCTTCTCTTTTCATCGTGCGATACTTCTTAAGGGCCTCTCTGTATTCTTCCTCGGTTTTACCGTCCCGAGACGGCGCTCCATCGGCGAGGGTCTTATAAGTATTCTGAATTTTCTGTTCCAGCGCTGTGGTCAATGCTTTTGCGGCGGCTTTCGCCGTAGCTTCATCTACCCCAGCGTCGACCATTTTGGCTACAAGTGATTCTGTTAATCCCTCGGCTCCTTTTTCGGCGAGACTGGACGACGCGCCGCTTAGAGTCTTGGCTAATTTTTTAATTATTTCGGATGAAGATTCACTCCCAGTTTTTGCTAGCTTCATTCCGAGCTTACCCAAGCCCTTTGCAGCATATTTTCCCCACGGAATTAAACCAATGGCATCAATGGCGGCTTTTTTTGGTTTTCCAGAAAATAGATCTGCCACAACCGCGACACCTGCTGCCTGTCGAGCAACAATTTCAGCACCGCCAGCGACAATGATTGCACCAGGGCCGGCCGGAGGGAAAGAAGCACCAGCAGCCATTGCTGATAAGGCCACGGCATCGGCAGAAAAACTAATATCATTCGCAAGATTTGATAAAGAACCGGCCACAGATTGATCGAACTTTAAATCATCAAAAAGCTCAGGATTTGATTTTTTTAGCGCGCCTAAAAGATCCGAACAGTATTCTTTATCCCCAACACTATCTTTGGGCTTTTCTTCGTCTCCGGATCCTTTTTCTGGAGTTTCTCCTGCGAAATCCTCATCATCGGCGCCGATCGGTTCTCCCATTGTTTTATTGAGGCCTTTTTCATCCCATTCTTTTTCTTTTGCAGCCAACTTTGCTTCCCTATCATCAACACTGGGCTCTTCATCAGCCCACAATTGGATTTTCTCTGCTGGAGATTCGAATCTAACAGTGTTCATTCTTCCCCATAGATTTAAAACACGCAGTAATTTTTTACCAACATCTTTATTTAAATTGAAGCTTGCAATTGCATGCAATAATCCCGTTGTAGCCTTCAAATCAAAAACTCTTTGTTTCTCACCCCGGTCGCCAGAAAGTTGTTCTTCAAGTTGGGGAACACGTCCAGTTCGTGCCAGTTCAATAATTTTTCTTATGAGATCTTCGATTTGGTCAGCGTCTAAAGGTTTGTGCTTTAGAAGAAGACTTTTTAGAGAATCTGGATTACTTGTAGAATTCAGACCCCAGATGAGCTTCTCTTCTCCGTCTTGATCCCTCTTTGCACATTTAATTGTTGTAGGATCTTCTCCTCTGTCTATAGTTCTTTCTTCCCAGTCCTCTTTGGAGCACCCAGAAGCAGAAAATTCTTCGAAGTTGGGCATTGTTCTATCGTCCTCTTCTTCTGAAGATTCACGACCAAGAACAGCAAAATCAGTTTTTTGTTGAGAGTTGGTACCCCAAAATTTACGTCCCGATTCTTTTAGTTGATTTTCTTTGCGTTCTTTTAACTCTTCGCGTAAGAATTGTTTGAAAAGCTTAGTATCCATTTGAGGGCCCTCTTGTAGTTGTACTTCTATAATTAGTCTAAAACTCTGGAAAGATTCGTCAAATTCGTAAGCAATATATCAATCCTTTGATCTTCACCCATAATATAAACATTCGCGCAGGGGAATTCCCGATCACCAGACTCTTTTGAGAATACTTTAAGGATAATTCCGGTTTTGTCCTCAACCAACTTCTTCCAGCCAACCAAATCTCCAATGCCAAACTTCTCTAAAAGCTCCTTGCCAATAATCGGCAGGCTGCTACTCATCGTACATGTTGGGATAAGTCATTCCTGGTGATCCAGTCTTAATTCCAGGACCTTTTATGGCTTTTAAAGATGAAACACAATAATTTAGAGTATCCTGCAATCTCATATTAAGCTGATCGTCAATCAAAAAATTAACGTCAGCATCGTTCAGTGTGTCAGTTTCGTAATCGGCAGATACTTTTCTGACCATTTGATCAAGGAGAACCTTGGTTTGCTCAATAAACTGAGAATAAATTCTTAGTCTTTCCTTTCTCGCTGTCGACTCGTCATTCGCAAGATAAGTGTATTGCTCCCCAACCAACTCTTCGTTTGATTCTTTTACAATTTTCTCAATGTCTTCTTTTGTTAAGTCTTTCATAATAATAATCCTTCCGTCAATACGTGTGTCGCGCTAATAAATAGTTTTCGTTTCGCATCTTTTTTAAAAGTATTCAATTTCATCCAGACATCTTGAACATTTGCCTCGGAATCATCGAGAAAATACACTTTATTGATCGAGGGATTTATTTTGACGATTTTGGTCAAATAATCACCTTTCGACTCGCCGGCCAGACCCGTGATAATCAGACTGCTTGTATCAATTCCCAAAAAATTTAAGTATGAATGAATAGAGTCTTCTGCTTTCTCTGCTCGTGACGTAACCACCATTACTTGAGAATTTGGGTTTTTAATAAATTCTTTCATCTTGTTTGTAATATTCTTTTTTTCTTCTGCGTCTCCAACATCGTCGAACTCGGAAAAGTCAAACTCTTCATCTTCTCCTGGCTTTTCTGTGTCTAATTGCGCCTGGCTAAGTCTTCGCACGGGCGCGCCAGTTCCTTTGACGCGAACGACTGTTTTCGCATGAGTATCCGCAATTGTTTCATCAAAATCAAAGACGGCTAATATCTTTTTTTCAATATCCGCTGGGATGACATCTTCTTCTTTTATAAACTTTCGCCAATTTTCAAGTAGGAGTTTCACGCGGCCGCTCCTTTAGATATATCTACAATAATTTTTACGGGAAATCCTTCGTACCCCGTTCTGGCTCTTAATCCAAAAACCTTTCGAATTATAGTATATAACTTTTGATCATTTTTTGAGTCTGTAATATCAGAAAAAAGTTGTGCTATTTCTTTGAGTATGGGCGCCGTAGATTTTCCCTTACTAAAATCATACGGGTCTCCTGCCCCCCCTACCTCATATATTCCATCTCCAATCTTCGTTACATTCGTTTGCCCCAATGTCCTCTTAAACTGTACCGCAAAATCCTTAGTCATAATTGGGTCAGCGCGCTCCTGACTAAAACACCATGACGGAATGGAGCCCTCCCCATCACACTTCGCCATATCAGCACCAGATTTTGTATCAAAGTTTGTTGTTTTGACTGCGTCATCGGCCGACGCGGCATTATCCCAGGTATCATAATCAACATTTACTTTTTCCTCTAACCCATTTTCAGTTACTTTAATTACAAAGTCTTTTAAAAAACCACTCTCTTGAGAGCTAAGATCTTTTTCCGTTAAAGGAGACTCTGAACCGGCTAAATATTTCAGGCCGGCCCTGATATCAATCCCCGCTTCATCCTTAAGTGCCCTGGAATTAAATATTTTTTCTATATGACTTGTTATAGCTTGAAAGGGTTGCTGATCTAAGCCGATCCCGGTACCGATTTGGTCGCCGGCGGATATCAAGTCTTGAGAAATTTGATCGGATAATTGTTTTATTTCTTCCATTCCTGGTATGTCAGATACGGCGGCAGACATGCGAGATATTATCTCTTTCTGGTCTGAAATAAAATCACCGGCCACGTCTGGCGTGATATTTTGTGCAACATCTATTACATCTTTGGCTAGAGTCGCATCGATATTTTGAAGCGCCGAGGATAAAGCTTGGATATCTAGGCCCACCCCCTGACTAACCACATACGCAGCCGTAGCCGCTAATAGCCCCTTTATAGTGATTCTGACAGCTTTTGACGTCTTGGGATTTTTTTTCTCAAACTGATTAAGTTTTTTAACTACGCTTATTACTTTTTCTGCGCCCTTACTCTTAAATTTTTCTAAAACCATCCACGCCTGAGTAGACAAATACAATATGGGATCCCCCACCATATCAGACGTAACATCCTCATTTAATTTCCCAACCTGATAATCAACCGACCGCTCCCAATTTTCTAAAAATATGTTTATATCACCTTCTGATTCTAATAATATATTAATTGTATCATAAAACGAGAATTTAGATGCTGTATCATTATCAAAGACATAAAAATCTCCGTAATGATTATTTCTCTCACTTTCATTCAAATACTTCCGCCAATTTTCAAGTAGGAGTTTCATATACAGTAATTAGTTATTTTTTCTAATTAAAGCCAATATCTTGAACATATTCGAGAGGAATAAACAAGAAGTTGCCACTTGAAGATTTTACAACGACTTTATCGTTTTCATCTGGCATCGAGATCTGAACAACTTCGGT
>Ga0233415_10000022_pt1 | contig 70669 bp, 75 predicted proteins | sample Na_anoxic_12_MG_FD_188631 | JGI IMG/M metagenome (GOLD analysis project Ga0233415, IMG submission 188631) | Seawater microbial communities from Saanich Inlet, British Columbia, Canada - Na_anoxic_12_MG | ecosystem: Environmental > Aquatic > Marine > Inlet | place: Canada: British Columbia...
ATTCGCGCCGCAACTGGAAACCTCTTTGCTGGGCACACTCCCTTTACACAAGATTTCGCCACCCTTACTCGTCTTCGAGATCAAAGTATCACCATTCATAATGGCATTACACCAACCGGATCGCAGCTTGCACAGGTAACATTAATCAATCTTAAAGGACTTGCGCATCAGCTAAGCGAAGCACAAAAAAAGTGGATAGAAACGCTTAAAAGCAAAAGCCTCTTAACAATGGGTAAAAATAGACGATTTATGGCAACTCGCCATGATGATAGTCTCAGATACCTTCTTGGTACAAAACATGGCCGCACTCATGCCGGCGATGGCCTTATTGGATGCCTTGAAAAATCTGGTAATAATCAGCTGCGAGCAGTAGCAGAAACCATCCTTACAGACGTAGAATTCATATTCAACTACGCTCAAGCTACCCGCAAAAAAGAGATCGATTTAGCTCTTCATCTGATCAAACATAAGGGCTTTACCCCCCGATTCATTAAGCTTCTCGCCCCCTTTCTTTCTTAGCAAAAAACAGCCAATAGCTCTTCCAGGAAGGCTCATTGCCCACCCATTCGCTATCTAATCCCATTACTGGTAATCTAATTACAGCTGGGAAATATACCCGTATTATTGAATAAATACTACGCAAATTGGTATATTGATGATAAGTGGACATACAGTCCATATATTTGATAACCCCCCGGTATGGAGGCATATATCATGAAGAAATTGAATACAAAACGTACGAACATGAAATATTTACTTTTTACGCTCGCATTAACAGGCGCTCTATCAATGACGCCCGTTGCTCTTAAAGCTCAAGTGCATGAAGGCGAAACCGAGCAAGAGCATAAAATTCTCGCGGGAACGGTATCTGAATTTGCTGAATATGGTGCGGCTTTGAAAGCATTTAATGATAACTTTTTTGGAGTAACTCCCAATAAGTTCACCAAAGTTCAGTTCATTAACCTTGCTCAAAAGCTTCACGCTATGATTGCTGGTATCCAAGAGCGAACGGTAAAATACCGTACAGCAGTTACTGGTCAAGATAGTACAGTGATCCTTACAGAGCTTGAAAAGCTTGCGGGTCTCTTAGAAGTATCGTGTAAAAACTTGCTTGAAACATTGCAGAAAGCATTGGGAACAAAGAGCCTTCTTTTAAGCTTAAAGCGATTAAGTGATAGTGAGTCGAAAAAAATCCCCCTCGTATTTGCACTGCAAAAAAAGATTGGGGCATTACTCGCTAAACATTCAACCGCTGAAGTACAACAGCAGTTTGCTCAATTTGTAAACAACGTTGAATATTCGCTCGCATTTCCTGGTAAAAACGTAACCAAAGTGCTGAGTATCGCTATGAAATATAGCTCTCTAAAATAACTCTGATATAAAAACCAAAGGCCTCGCATTGTGCGGGGCCTTTTTTTATGCAGAAATTGCCATTCTATGCGCTAAATGCTACCTTTAAATCAAGTTAAACGCGCTTTTTTAAAGAAGAATTATGCAAAAAACACCGTTCGATTTTGATGTCATAGTTATAGGTGGCGGCCACGCTGGTATAGAGGCTGCTCATGCAGCAGCAAAAATGGGCTCTCGGACCCTTTTGCTCACACTCACTATAGATTCCATAGGGCTCATGCCGTGCAACCCAGCATTGGGCGGTATTGGCAAAGGACACCTTCTGTATGAAGTGAGTGCACTCGGCGGCTTAATGCCCCAGTTGGCAACGCAGACCTATATCCAAGCTCGTATGCTCAATACCCGTAAAGGGCCTGCTGTGCAGGGACTGCGACTTCAAATCGATAAAGATGCATATAGCGCACTCAGCCAGAAAAAGCTCCAAGAGATTGAAAATCTCACAATCGGACAACACATTGCCGAAAATATTATCGTTGATGAGCACAATACGGTACAAGGCGTCGTTACAAAAGACGGCACTCAATATTCAGCTCCAAGCGTAATCATTACTACTGGTACCTTCTTGAACGGTAAGCTTTTTATCGGAGATAAAGTTATTAAGGGTGGGCGCCGTGAAGAGCAAGCAGTAACTGGGCTTTCACTCTTCTTGCAAAATATGAAGCTCAAACTTGGCAGACTCAAAACAGGCACTCCTCCCCGCTTGCTGGCATCATCGCTTGATTTAAGCAAAATGGAATTTCAAGAGCCAGATAACCTCAACTACCTCTTTGAGTTTGCACCGCACAAAACCGCAAACACGCACCCGTGCTACATCACGCACACTAATGAGCGCACGCACGACATAATTAAAAAGAATTTAGAGCGGTCAGCAATGTATAGCGGCGCTATTAGCGGCATTGGCCCACGCTATTGCCCGTCTATTGAAGATAAAATAGGCCGATTTCCTGATAAAAAATCGCACCATGTATTTGTAGAGCCTGAAGGGGCAAATTCTGATGAAGTGTATCCAAATGGCATTTCTACCTCTTTGCCACTTGATGTGCAAGAGGAATATGTGCGCAGCATTACAGGATTTGAAAACGCAATTATTACCAAACCAGGCTACGCCGTTGAATATGATTTCGTGCTTCCTAACCAACTAAAAGAATCACTTGAAGTTAAGACCGTTCCCGGCCTATTTCTTGCGGGCCAAATCAATGGCACTACTGGCTATGAAGAGGCCGCTGGCCAAGGAATGGTAGCCGGCATAAATGGGCATTTAAAGGCTCACGGCAAAGCACCCTTTATCTTGAGTCGCACCGAAAGTTATATCGGCGTGATGATCAATGATTTAACGTCCATGGGCGTTGATGAGCCGTATCGAATGTTTACCTCTCGCGCAGAACGGCGCCTTATTTTGCGCCAGGATAATACCTTTATGCGCCTTTCGCACAAAGCGTATGAATTGGGCATGATTGATGAAACGTTGTATCAAGAAATTGCGGCAGAAAAAGAGCTCGTTGAATCTACGCTCATTGCCCTTAAAAAAGAATATTCTACGCCAAAGCTCATGCATCTCTACGGCACTGCTGATAATGCGCTTGAAGCATTACGTGAAAAAGAACCCCGCCTTTCAGGTAGAGCGGCGCTTATTGTACATGCAGAGATTCGCTATGAGCCGTATATTAAACGGGAATTAAAAGAAGTGGAGCGATCGAACTATTATCAATCGCTCCAGATTCCACAAACATTCGAATATAAAAATCTTCCCGGATTATCTAAAGAGCTTCAGCAAAAGCTTTCTACTCATAGGCCAGCCACTATTGCACAGGCCGCCCTCATTCCCGGTATGACTCCCGCTGCACTCTCGTTACTTATTTTTCGAGCGCGTGAGCAAAGTGCATAGTTGATCAAAACCTAACGACGAAGACTCCCTGGGACAAAAGTCCCTCCTATAGACGACCTTCCAGCTCCAAAACCCCCAACCCCTCCAAATGCACCTGGTTGTTGCCCTAACCCAGCTCCAAAACCTGACTGCTGCATACCAAAGCCACTCGGTGCCTGCATACGAGGACCAGGTACTGTCACAACTGCCGAAGACACTGCTGACTCACCTTCAGGTGATGAGCTTACTCCAGAGCCAGGCTTAACGCTAAAACCATAACCCATCGGTAGTTTCAACTCTATTTCAGGAACACGACTCATGAGTACCTGCATAAGTGCATCTACCCTCTCTTGAACCTCTTTTTTCTTAAGATCTCGAGCATATTGCTGCATAAATGCATCTTGCTCATCATCTGCCATTGGGCTCATAACTCTTGCTGTTAAGTTTATTTGAGCAATTTCCGCTTGAGCATCTGCCTGCTCTGCTGCAGAAAGTTCTCTGGAAAGAACACCTTCCATACCCCCCTCAACAGCCTTGCGTACTATATCTCTTAATTGCTCAGTTTGCATAAGTACTTTTAATTTTTCTCGCTGAATGGCCTCCGTTTTTTCTGGCGTAATAACAATACCATATCGACGGTCAATCTGACGCCTTGCATCATCATCAAGTTCTACCGCTTGAATAAACGGATCAATGGTATTTAATATATCTCTACGAGCATTATCAATTGCTGCTTTACGTCGTGCAGCCATATCTTCTCCTGCTCGAGAAACTGCTTTTGGCCCAAAATATGCCATCAATGCTAATGCTGTACCAATACCAACTCGCTTACCCCAGCGCTTCCACTCAGCAGTTACTTGTGCTTTTTCAGCCCGAGTACATTTGCCCCCATACAGGCAGCGATAATGCTTGCCAAGCCAAAATACAAACTGATCTTTTAACTCTTTTACTTGGCCGGTAGAAAAAACTGCTGGCGCATATTCTTGATCATCCACTGCACCTTGAGCCGCTTGCGCGAAAGGCGTGCTAGAAATGGCATATATTCCAGCCAAAAACAGTAATAAAACTCGTGAATTCTTCTTCATATTCATACCCCTACAACATATAATGCCCCTTAAAACCTATTTTCATTACTAATTGTATCAAATTGCTCACGTTACGCACAAGGGTTGCAGTATGATAGCCCTTCATTTCACAGCTTTTTTCATTCTTGAGATATGCTATACTGGAATATCAATCCAACCAAAAGGTTATTTCTATGCATACTTTGCTTCATATTTATGGTCCATTCGCAATTCATAGCTATGGCTTCATGATCGCTCTTGGTCTGCTTTTATTCATGTTTTTAACCCGCCGAGATCCGCGATATACCACTCTTAAACTTGATGCTCACTTTTCTATGATCATTGCAGTCGGTATCATTGCAGCTATTTTGGGCGGCAGATTGCTCTTTTTTGCCTCCTATCCAGATCAAATAGAAAGCGTTATGCAGTTTTTTGCCTTTCATGAAGGTGGATTTTCTATTTTAGGAGCTATTAGTGCCGTAGTAATAGCACTGCCCTTTTACCTAAAAACTATTGGTGTTCCTATTATTCCCCTCTTAGATCTATTTGCGATCTATGGCCCACTGTTACAATCTATCTCGCGAATCGGCTGCTTTTTGGCTGGGTGCTGCTATGGATTGCCTACCGCGCAGCCATGGGGCATCATCTATACTGATGCGACTACCGTAGCTCCGCTCAACGTTTGCATGCATCCAACGCAGCTTTATAGTGCAGCGCTTTTGATGCTTATTTTTGCATTTCAATATTTTATTGGCAGATCAATTTTCAAGCATACGGGCCAACTTCTTAGCTCATATCTTTTTCTAGTTGCAGCTGAACGATTCATCGTAGATTTTTGGCGTGGCGATAGAATAGTTGATGGACTTCATATTTCTATCAATCAATACGTTGCGCTGGCAATAATGGCAGCAGCTTGCATTGGCTTTTTGGCAAGCCGAATGGCACGCAAATCATGAGTGTATTTAATTTAATCAAATCGCGAGTATCTATTTTTGATGTGGTGAATGAATACACCACACTCAGAAAAGCGGGAAACTATTGGAAATCTCGCTGCCCTTTTCACCATGAAAAAACCGCTTCTTTTAGTGTAAGTCCCCATAAAGATATTTTTTACTGCTTTGGCTGCCATGCAGGCGGAGACGTTATCACCTTTATTTCAAAAATTGAAAACTGCAACCAACACGAAGCCGTGGAGTTTTTAGCTGAACGATATGGAATCGAACTTCCAAAAAACTCAGAACGAACTGAGCAGTCTGCTCAGCAAAAAAAACTTCACTTTGATATTTGCAAAGTGGTTGCCGAATGGTGCCATACCCATTTAAAAAAACAGCCTAAAGTTCTCAATTACTTAAAAAAGCGAAACATTGATGAGTCAGTAATTGATGAATACGCAATCGGCTACTTTCCTGGTGGGCTCAATGCAATCAAACAACTGCTTGATATGGCACAAAAGCACAATATTTTGGCAGACGATCTGATTGCTACCTATATTATCTCCCGCGGGAAAACAGTACTCTTTTCCCCCTTTGAAGACCGTATTATATTCCCAATTCGTGATCATCTTGGACGCTTTTGCGCATTTGGCGGCCGTACCTTCAAACCTGAAGATACACGGGCAAAATACTATAACTCCCGTGAAACTGATTTTTTTCATAAAGGATCATTGCTCTACGGCCTCGATACGGCAAAAAAAGCAATTCAGGAAAAACAGGCTGTCTTTTTGGTGGAAGGCTATACTGATTGCATCGCAATGGCTCAAGCCGGATACACTAATACAGTTGCCACACTGGGCACCGCCTGCACACTGAATCATTTAAAGCTCTTATCCCGGTATGCGCCTTATTTATACCTGCTGTATGATAATGATGCTGCTGGAGAAAAAGCAATTTTGCGCCTCACCCAGCTTTGCTGGCAAGCAAATATGGAACTCAAAGTAGTTCATTTACCCGCCGGCCAAGATCCAGCCTCATTTTTAGAGGCACAAAATGATTTAGATGCACGTATTGAATCAGCACAAGATATATTCGCCTTCTTTATCGAACGGCTTGGCTCAGGGTATTCCGTAGCCCCCTTATCTTCAAAAGTAAGCAAAATCAGGCAAATTATCGAAATTATTTCTCTCATTTCCGATCCACTCAAACAGGATATTTTAATCCATACGGCGTCACAAACCTTTGGGCTCCCCTTTGAATCAGTAAAAGAAGAACTTAATCGGCAAGTAAAAACAGCGGAAGACAAAGCGGAAGATAAAAAGAACCGGAGGATCCAAAGGAGCCGGAAGCAAAAGAGCCCACAAGCCGCCCCATTGAAGAATCATCTAGCATAGAAAAACGTTTATTTTGTGCTATAATGAATAACGTGGAATTATTTGACCCACAAATTGACAACTATGTAATAGAGCAATTTGGAGATCCGCTCAAGATAATCGCTAAAAAGTTAGTAATCTCCAAAGAAACTCACAGCCCTTTCGAGTTCGATCATTTTTTTGATACGCTCAGCGCAAATGAAAAGGATACCGTGAGTAAGCTACTAGTTACATATACCGAGTCTTTAAGCAAAAACGCCTATGAAGCGCTTCTAAATCAGTTTCAAAAAAACCGATGGAAGCAGATTATTCAATCAATTACGGCTCAGCTTACAGAGGCTCACACGCACGGAGATCAAAAAACCATTGATCGACTTTTACTTCGTTATAAAACTTTAAAAGAAACAGTTATTCCTGCGGTTGCGCAGAATATTACTGAGGAAGGTAACTCGTAACTATGGCACAAAAAAAACGTTCAAAAAAAACGACGACTCGTCCAAAAAAGAAAACTACAACAGTCCGCAAAAAGCCTGCAAAAGCAACGCGCAAGCCGGCAGCTAAAAAAACAAAAGCTACAGAGGAAAGATCTGCACGTAAGCTCGGACGTCGCGTAACTACGACTACCACTAAAAAGCGCACCCCGGCTTTAAAAAAAGCAAAACCGGTTAAAAAGAAAATTACTACCGTAAAAGCAAAAGCTAAAAAAGTAGTTGCAAAACCGATTCGTAAAGCGGCAGTCAAAAAAAAGGCTGTGGTAAAAAAGAAAACCGTTGCAAAAGCAGCTCCGGCAAAGCCTACGCCAAAAAAAGCAGCTCCAATTAAAAAAGCTGTGGCAACGCAAAAGCCAAAAACTACTTCAAAAGCGGCTCCCAAAAAAACACCAAAAACGGCAAAGCCGAAAGCTGCTGTACGCACAACACTTACTACTAAAAAAACAAAACCCGTATCAAAAGAAGAGCTGATTACAGCATTTATTGAACGAGGCAAACGAGCAAGCGCTCTTTCATACGAAGAGCTCATGGAATTTAGTGAAAAGCAGCAACTTACAGAGCTTGAAACTGAGCAGCTTTTAAAAACGTGCGACAAAGAAAACATCGAATTGATGACGCAAGAAGAGATGGAAGCAGCTGATATCACTGTAGAGGCAATCGAAACTGATGATGAAGCAGCTCCAGTAAAAGCAAAGGTCAAAACGATCCCTGGTGAATCTGAGGATGATGCAGAGGAAGAAGAGGAAGTGCAAGAAGCACCTACTCAAATTACCGATAGCGTTAAATCCTATTTACGAGATATTGGTAAGATCCCTCTCTTGAATAAAAAGACAGAGAGCGCAATTGCTGAAAAAATCTCAAGTGCCAAGCAAGAATCGATCGATGCAATCTCTCATCTTCCATTCTTACATAAAGAATTTATCTCAATTGGTGATCGTCTTTCAAAAAATACTCTTGCACTCAAAGATGTTATTCAGTTTTCTGAGTTTGATGAAGACAACTTGCCAAAAATTGAACAAGAAAAAGCGACTCTTTTAAAAACGATCAAAAAGATTAACACGCTCGTTGATAACGAAGAGAAAATCTATCGGAGCTATCGAGGCAAACTTGATAGTATCGCTCAAAAAAAGGCGATGCTTCAGGAAGTAAAAGATAATAAGATTGCGATCAGCAAAACTATCCTTGATATTAAGCTCTCTAATAAGCTTATTCGTAAGCTTGGTAAGAAGCTTGAAAAATTCGTTAAGAAAATCAACGAGAAAGAAGAACTTATTCGCACCGGATCTGAAAAGGTTGCTGAATATAAAAGCATCAAAAAGCTTGCTCCTGAGCTTGAACAGCAAATGCATGAATTGGAAAAAACAGTTCGAACTGCTGCAAAGTCAGTAAAAAAAGTAGAATCTGAAGTTGGTGCATCAAGAGCAATTATTTTCAAATATTTCAAACAACATGCTACGGCTCAAATAAAAGACAAACGAGCAAAAGATGATTTGGCAAAAGCAAATCTTCGTTTAGTAGTAAACATTGCTAAAAAATATGTAAATCGCGGGCTTCACTTTCTTGATCTGATTCAAGAAGGTAATATCGGCCTTATGAAAGCGGTAGAGAAGTTTGAATTTGAGCGTGGTTATAAGTTCTCAACCTATGCAACCTGGTGGATTAGACAAGCGATTACCCGAGCAATTGCTGATCAATCTCGTACAATCCGAGTCCCGGTACATATGGTAGAAACGCTCAATAAAATTAATAAAATCAAACGAACCTTTATCCAAGAAAACGGTCGCGAACCGACATACGCTGAATTGGCTAAAGAGCTGAATCTTGATGAAAAGAAAATCAAAAACATTATCAAGATTTCAAAAGAGCCTATTTCGCTTGAGACACCTGTTGGTGATAGCGAAGATGCTACCATCAAAGACTTTATTGAAAATGAAAACGAATTTTCTCCTTCTGAGACAATCGCTAATACCGATTTAAAAGAGCGCGTTCGAGAAGTACTTAAAACATTAACACCTCGTGAAGAGAAAGTGCTTAAAATGCGCTTTGGTATTGATGTAGCTTCTGAACACACACTTGAAGAAGTTGGTAAAGACTTCTCAGTAACAAGAGAACGTATTCGTCAAATAGAAGTGAAAGCATTAAAAAAACTTCGTCACCCATCTCGCTGTAAAAAACTGCTTACATTCTTTGAAAAAGAACTTGCAGCTGCACAGCTTGAAAGTGATGAAGATGGTGATAGTGATGAAATACAAACCGATACCTTCTTATCGCAAGAAGGGGAAGAATAAAGGGTTATATGGAAGTTCCCCTGCTAACGCAACTCTATCCATCTCTTATTTTCTTTTGTATATCGCTTTTTGTGCGAGCTATTTTCGCATTTATCGAAACCCGCATTACTGCGCTCCGGCTCTTTAATTTAAAAGAGCTGGCAAGCACAGTTGGAAAACGATATGAGACACTTTTTCTTGCACTCGAGAAAAATCCTCATCGCGTTTTGATCACTATTTTAATTGTGAGTAGTTTTGCAGATGTGACCTGCGCTGCGCTCGCAACCAACATCACTGAAACAATCTTCCAACATTTCAATCTTTCATCTGGTTGGGGATTCTCTTTAGGTGTTGGAATTGCTGGTATCATGATCATTCTTTTTGGAGAGATTTTGCCAAAAAACTTAGCCCGTGCGCGGGGTGAACGTATTTTCACCTCAGTTTTATGGCTTATTAATATGGTCTATTATGCACTGTATATTCCCGTGAGTGGTTTTATCGGAATCTCAGATGCATTGCTCTATAGCACCAGTGAAAAGTCTGATTCCGATGGGCCTGCCCAATGGGTATCATCCGAGCGAGAAGTACGATTCTTAATTGATTATATTCACGCACAAGGGATTCTTGAAAAAGAAAAAACTGAAATGCTTCGTAATATTTTTGATTTGGGACGTATTCCAGTTAAAGACATAATGGTACCTGCGCCAGACATTATAAGCGTTGATGTAGAAACACCTATCAAAGAAATTCTTGAGCGTTTTTCAGAACATCAGTTTACCCGTATGCCAGTTTACGAAGGTAAACCGGATAATATTATCGGCATGGTGCACCAGAAAGATATCTTCGTAATGCTTTCACATCAAGAAGACAAGCCACTCAAAGAGATTGTGCGGCCCATCTTATTTGCACCAGAAAGCGTTAAAATTAATCAGATTTTGCGTGAATTTAGAGAACAGCACATGCATATCGCAATTGTTCTCAATGAGCATGGTATTGTGACCGGATTAATTACGCTTGAAGATGTACTTGAAGAAATTGTTGGTGAAATCAGCGATGAGCATGAGCCATCGGAAGAAAAAATATTAGCACTTCAACAAGGCGGATGGCTTGTTGACGCAAGTATTCCTCTTGAAGAGCTGAGCGAAGCTTTGAAAATCAGTTTCGAAACAGAAGACTCCAATACGCTTGGTGGTTTTTTAACTGAAAAGCTTCAACATCTTCCTAAAAAAGGTGAACGTATCCATTATAAAAATCTCTATTTCCAAATCCAAAAAGCAAGCCCAAAACGGGTAAAGCAAGTCTTGGTCTTCAAAGAGAAAAAAAAGAATCAAGACGAAAGTAATTGATCTACAAAGAGCGCTCGCAGTAAGGTGATGCAAACCACTTTAAAAGGGAGATCATCATGAGCAAACGTCTTGTTTTTCTTTGTACGATTTTACTTACGACTACGATTGTGAAAGCACAAGAGCCAGCATTGTCTGAGCAGCCTACCACTACAACGGTAGACACAGTTTTAGCTGCCCCTGCGGCGAAAGCAGAAACAGCTGCCAAACCTAAAAAAAATGCGATCGTTGCATTCACCCAATTTGTACGAATCTTTATAGCACTTATCCGCAACCCCGAAATAAAAGATAATCTTCAAACCATTGAAAACCTCTTTGTCGCCCTTCTGCAAACAGCCCATCAAGTAGCGCAAACGAGTAACCTCGCACAGACACGATCTCTTTCAAGCGTTACTAATGATGCGTTAATTACCGAGCTTTCTCACGCACTCGTTTCCGAATCAGAATCATTGGAAATACAAAGAGCATGTACACACCAAAAGCATTCGGGAATGGATGATCAGACAAAAGCTATCTTGCTCAATTTTGCAGCAGTAGTACAAAACTTCTTTAATATTCTTCAAGACCCTGAAAACAAAGACAATGTGGCTCCAAACATAATGGGGATGGTTGCCGGCATGATGAATATCGGCACTATTGCAGCAACAAAATCTCATGGTGCATTAAGCGATGAAAGCGAAATCATCTCATATGCGCAGTCACTTGACGCTGAAACAAAACAAACTATGCGTCGTATGATCTTTACCGCTCAGAAACGATGCCCACTTTCCGATTCATAATTGTGTAATAGGCGCAGTAAGTAGCTGCGCCTATACCCCTCACATTTGCTCTAGAAACAAAGATGTCCTTTTACGGCACCCAACTTACCGCGCTCAATCATCTCGACAAAATCTGATCGATTTTTGAACCCCTGGCAAGATCATCCTGCCCCTGCACCGTTTTACCCGACTCCGCTAAAGCTTTGTCGGGACCCCCCGTTCGCCCTGAGCCTGTCGAAGGGTTATAAAAAATTACTAATAGTCTGAACCTGCGGAACAATAGAACAAAACAGCAATCCATTCGTTTTTTACATTTGACCGTTCCGGACCCTTCGACAAGCTCAGGGCGAACGGAAGGCAAAAAAATGAAACTTTTTTACACTTTTTTCATAAAATATGAATCTTTTTTGCATTATAGCCACAGTGATTATTACCCCAAAAAGTGAAGTTATTGTTCTCTTTATGAAAAAAGGCAACAATTTAAAATGAAACGCAACACAGAGTACCTGTAAAAAACGAAGCTTCATCGAAGTCTAAAAAGCCGTTGAACTCTGCAACAAACCGCAAAAACGCAACACAAATTGCCCCATATTCGCTCTTTTTGCAAAGCATTGTCTTGATTTTGTTTTTGTGTTACAGACTTATGTTAGTAAGCAAAATTGTAAGCAGTGTATATTTCCACATCTATTTTCCGAAAGGAGTACCTTTATGGTAAATAAGCACATCCTAGCAGTAGGTAGCGGATACATCCCATCCCTTCCTCTCACGCTCGTTCGTGCTCCTTTTTATACCACCTTCTTTACTTGGCCATGGATGGCCCGTTTTTATAAGCAATCTGTATAAGCAGACAGGTTTCGCTTAAAAGTCTCTAACCATCGTATGCAGCCGATCGCCAGTTTGCAGCTGGAGATGTGTAAGCTGTTCACTAACCTTCTATCAGAGGATAGGTTATGAAATTAATCGTCCTAGCAGGGATGATATTTTCACTTTCCACACTACTCAAAGTCTGTAGCATAATCGCGCTGTGCTCTGTGAATATACATTCTCACGAGCATGATCACGATCATCATGAGATGGTCTTGGCACAGAAACAAGCCATTCAAACCTCACGACAACCTATGGTGTAAGGTTGATGTAAAAAGGAGAGTAGTAATGCTCTCATTGTAAAAATACCGGCAATCAGTATGCTCTTTGAAACCTTTTTAAGGAGCATACTCATGAAATGGTATTATTCGTTTCTTCTTATAGCCTGCCAAACGATACTGGCTGGAGAACCCTTCAGTAATAAGTACACTTGGATAACCGTTATCAATCAAACTGGTGCGCCTATAAAGCTTTCATATTTTCGTCCAGACCCTGGATTTCGCGGGCCTCATGTAATTGTGCAAGACACGCAAGAGCTCGCCCCTGACTGCGGAGCACAGCTTATGATCACCCGACTAAAAATTACAGCCCCCCGCTGCGTATATCAATTTCCTCAAGATAATGGCTCATATAACGAACATCGCGTAGACTCTCACGAAGTAGCCCTTGATTTGGCGCTCGATGAGCAAATAATTACAGTCAGGCAAAGCACCACAAAATCTGCTGCTAAACGGTAATCGCCCAAAAAAGGCCCCTTTTGCAGGCTGTGCCCCTTAAGAGTATACTGAAAGTAGATATAAACAGCTTTTAGGGGTATTTCTATGATGATGCATCCGCCACCACCACCGCCAAAACCAACACCAATTACCATTTTTGTACATGGTACGCAGGTTCATGCCCTTTTTAAAGATGTTGATATTCGAAAATTCTTTCCTGCAAATACACAATCCCCTGCCGGTCTTAATCATGCACAAGATTTACCGCATGATCATGCAATCCACCATTTATTGAATGCACTCACATCTGCAGATTCAAATCATTTTTCTCCTGCAGGGATGTATACCTTTGGATGGTCTGGCGGTATTGAAGTTAAAGAGCGCCGCGCTGCAGGAAAACAGCTGTTTGATCTTATTCAATCATTAGCACAAACCTATCATGATCTACACGGTAGCAATCCTGAAATAACAGTTATCACGCATAGCCATGGCGGCAATGTGGTGCTGCATATGGCAGAGCACTACCATGAACACAATTCATTCTCAATTGCACGAGTACTCTTACTTGCATGCCCAGTGCAAGAGCTCACTTCCTTTTATGTGCAAAGCCCACTGTTTAAAAAAATCTATGCTCTTCATTCGCATGATGATCGCTTTCAAATTATGGATCAGCGATCGTTACAACTTCCTCGATCAGTCATTGATACCTGGAGAGAAAACAGACAGGTTAAAATTCAGGAATTAATTAAAACGATTCAAAATGTTACCTGGAAATTTGGGTCTGAACGGCACTTTGCGGTACAACCAAATATCATACAGGCAGAAATAACCTGGCATTCAGCCCCCCATCATGATCCACAAAACGTTGATAATGGACTCTTTATGGAACTAAAACTCTATGAAGCGCTTAAAATGTATAAAGAGATCAGCTTGCGAGATATTATAAATATGTATAAAGCGATCTACACGTTTTCATTTCAAGAGCGTGGATTGCTGCATACAGAGTTCACTACTCCTTCTTTTTTCAAACATATCCCAACACTCATGCGAGAGCTTGATGAAAAAAAAGCAGCGGATAAGGCACAGAGCCTCTGCATAACACACTCTATTGCTGGCAGATCATAGGCATGCTATCCTCACATTCGTAGCTGAGGATACGTAAATATGAAACAGTCTTATATGTTCTGGATCTTATTCTGTATTGTTCCAGCATGTACCCCCAAAAAACACATCAAAAAAGTGACGTTTCCTCGCGCATGCATTCAACATGAGGCTGACAAAAACCCAACTCCTCCAATAACCGTTTGGATTCATGGAACTCGATTTATCAGAAGACCACTCTTTTACGAGTTTTTTAACGGTACCCCAAGCATTCGCCTTGCAACTGAACTTGATCCTGATTCTAATATTTATGAAAATGTTCACACATTAAATAGTGTTGCTCCTGATCTTTTTCCACTCGAAACTTTTTATGCATTCGGATGGTCTGGAAAATTAAGTATGTCGATTCGCCGGCAAGCAGCATGCCATCTCTATGAAGAGCTGCAGCGAATCGTAAAAGAATATAAGGCAAAATACCAGCAAGATCCTACCATTCGATTAATTACCCACAGCCATGGCGGCACGGTTGCACTCAATTTAGCGCGCATCGAAAGAGAACCTACAGATGAGCCATTTACCATTGATGAACTTATACTCCTAGGTTGTCCCGTGCAACGAGCAACAAAAAAGTTTATTGAAAATGATATCTTTAAACATACCTGTGCACTGTATTCTGGCCTTGATATGGTACAAATTTTAGCACCGCAAATTACATACACCTTCTATAAAACAAAAAAGGGGCATATTCGATCTCGATTCCATTGGCCTCCGTTTTCACATCGCCAATTTCAAAACCACCCAAAGCTTGCGCAGGTAAAAGTAAAAATAAATGGACGCGCACTCTTTCATTCAGAGTTTACAAGTAATCGATTTATTTCTATCTTGCCGCACATTTTGCACGTTTTAAATAGCTGCCATCATCATGCCCAGGAGTATGATACGCAGTTGCTGTGTGTGTATACCCGCAATGAAAAGTGAGGGTTAGTTTTTAAATTTCATTTTTGTGATGCTATTGCAGTGATTTTTTCTACAACGCTTTTTGTAATCAATCATTCTTTATTTCGCCCTTCCGCAGGGAGCGTAAATGTATTGCTTGCCCAATACATTTAATACAAGGGCATCTAAGAGAAGTGTCTCTTAGATATTTCTCTACGCTTGAATGATCAATCATTCGCCTACTCTAGCTTGGACTAAGTTATTTTCTACGACGTATGTGCGGCTCAGACATCCGACAAGCTAGATCAGATTCGCTTAATAATAATGGTAGGTTTGAGCGTGAGCGGATACGCTCCATTCAAACCTTCATTGTTTTGTGTAAATAAAACTCAAGAATCATTCGCGATTGCATGCCCTCTAAGCCGCAGCTGCATAAGTCAAATTGATATGCTCTAAGCTAAAGTAGGCGCATGGGGAAGCATTTCAATCGCAGAGAGATATATAAGAGAAACTTCTCTTATATGCCCTTTTAGTTGAGGTATTTTGGGCAAGCAAAATACTTCATGCTGCCTGCAAAGGCCACCATGGTAATAAAAAATTAAAACCAATCGGTAGAACAATAAAATGAAATTTAAAAAACAACTAAAGCTTCCGTACCTTTTGCACAATCGCATCAGCATCAATACCAGCATCAGCAAGCAACTCTTCCGGTGTACCAGAGCGAGGCAAGTGCGTCACTGCTAATGGATACACTGTAATACCATGTTCACTTACACCAGCAGCCACAGCCTCACCAATACCGCCCTCAGGATAATGATCCTCAACCGTGATAATAGTGTTGTTACATGCTTTGGCAACGCGCACAATTGTTTCAACATCAAGGGGCTTAATGCTATACAAATCAATCACTGCAATTGCGATACCTTCTTTTGCAAGCTGCTCATACGCTTTCAATGCTTCATGCAGCGTAACGCCCGCACCAATTATAAGCACGCGATCCTCTTTCGATTCTCTTAACACTTTACACCCGCCAACTGGAAACGGTTCCTGGGCATCATACAATACCGGCGTTGCCATGCGAGTAGTACGCAGATAGCTAATGCCATCATGATAGTTTGCCATCGCCTCAACCAATTTATACGCACTCACTGCATCACTTGGATAGAGCACGATAGAATTTGGCAATCCACGCATCATTGCAATATCTTCAAGCCCCATTTGAGATGGGCCATCTTGCCCAATCGATACGCCTGCATGAGATCCACATACTTTTAATGCTGCGTGCCCCACTGCCGCCATACGAATTTGATCATGCGCGCGAGAAAGAAATGCCGCAAAGCTAGAAATAAACGGAATCAATTTTCTGCGATCAAACCCTACACCCATTGATACCATATTTTGCTCTGCAATAAAGCATTGATAAAATCGATCGGGATACGCTTTTTCAAACAGTTCTGCATATGTTGAATTTTTTACTTCTGCATCCAAGCTCACAATCTCTTTGCATACCGCCCCAAGCGCAACTAATGATTCGCCATACACTTTTCGCGTGGCAACCTCATCACCTTTTTTATACGATGGATCTGGAATTGCAATGTGGGTTGGTAGCTCAATCGGTGCAGCAGCTGTAGGAAGGTTTGGACTCCATTGATACGATGACGATTCAACATCATCTGCAAAGCGCTTCTTCAATTGCGCAAGCGCTACCTGCTCTTGATCACCATTCAGCGCTTTGCCATGAAACCCTTCTTTGTCCTCAAACAGCTCAACGCCGTATCCCTTTTTGGTACGCGCAATAATCATTACTGGTCGATCAGCCTCACGTGCTTTTTGCAAAGAGGTAACCAACGCATCCATATCATGGCCATCCACAATTTCTGCCTGCCAACCGAATGCAGTAAACATCTTTTTAAATCGCTCAGACGCATCACCTTCTAATTGCTGCATTGATAATGCCTCCATGGTAGGAGTGCTTTGCCCAAGCCGATTACAATCAATAATACCAATAAGATTGTTAAGCTTATAATAGGCTGCAAGTTGCACTGCTTCCCACACGCATCCTTCTGAAACTTCACTATCACCGAGAAGCACAAACGTTTTAAAATTATGCTTGGTTTGCTTTGCAGCTAATGATTCTCCCGCACCAATTGAAAGCCCAATACCAAGAGAGCCAGTAGCAGCTTCTGTATATGCAAACCGAAACGTTGGGTGCCCTTCCAATGGAGAATTAAAATCACGATACGAAAGCAATTCTTTCTCAGAAACTTTTCCCAGCTCATGCCACGCTGCATATAAAAGCGGTGACGCATGCCCCTTCGATAAAATAAAACGATCATTATTTGGATTTTCAAATTGATCAGGATCAAAGCGCATCACATCAAAAAAGAGCGCTGTAATAATGTCTGCTGCAGAAAGAGATGAGGTTACATGCCCCGATCCTGCTTTGGATGTCATTTGCAGTGATGATTTTCGTATTTGATAGGCAGTATGCTTTAAAAATCGTATTTTTTCATTCATATTAGATAATCCCTACACCATAAAGGTTGGTAGACGTATACTCATCGCAAACAGTAGCACTTAAAAAGCTATTGAAAAAGGAATCACTATGAAACTAATAGTTTTCACCGTACTTTTAAGCCCTCTTTTTATCCATGCAATGAATCCAACTCTCAAAGAAATACAAAGCCTACTCAATACCAAAAAATTATTAGAGCGGCGCATAGCGCAGCAATATTTACAAACTTATTCAGAAAAAACAAACGACGAAATACTCGCATGTCGACTTATCAACAAACAACTCAAAGCACTCAATCCTGATAGAGTCGCTCTTGCTGATCGCAAAGCCATACGGAGTTAATTATGAAAAGAATAATAATTCTCTCTTTTTTTATTTCAAGCTCAATGATGCAAGCAATAACAGAAAAACAGCTTGCTATGATCTCTGCATTTTTTACAGAAAGACCAGAACTCGACACCATGTCTCAAGCATGGAAAGAACGCAGGAAAAAAAAGAATGAAGACAGGCAACGGCAGCAAAGAGATGCCATTATTGAAAAAAAGCGAAAGTAACCCATGAAAAAAATCTTGTTTTGTTTCTTTTTTGCATCACAAGTAACAGCAGCAATGGGTCCAGCACCAGGCAATGCCCCATTAAACGGGCAAGCCTTTCATCTTTTAGCGCAGGGATTTGCCGACTGGATCAAACAGTTGCGCGAGCCTACTCCTAAACCTTCACCCAATCCCGCCAAGCACCATAGCACAACTCCTTCAAAAGCAATGCCACCACACGGAAGCTCAACAACAAGCGTGCAACTGTATCGCAACGGCAGACAAGTCGTAGTAATCGTACCCGAAGGATACGAAGTAAAAATTGTTCGATCTGGCCTTGGAAACTATACGCGATTTCCCAGCTATTCAAGCGAAACTGAAGATGTGTAAAAAGGCACTATTTTTTATTTTCTCTCTTGCCGCGCCAGTTTTCACCACGCGCCCATGAGATCATCTTATCGATATAGCGCGCCCCGCAAGACATTTTAAGAGTGCCCGACTTCATCAGATTATTCCAATTATTCCGCATCGTTTCTCGGCCTTTACCAATAAACTTCTTCATACTCTTCTCCTTTTTTATATTAATACCTCTTTTATACCTTTAGAATACCAAATTGAAGTCTTAAAATTCAATAGAAATGGGCATTTTATTAGACTATTTAAGCTCATTATTTCCAATAGTCACCTCAAATGAAATAACATCCCACTTTTGGGCATCCTTATTTCAAAAACTCGCTTATTTTGAAATAAGGAAATTATCAGAACAATAATACTTCAGTTGCTCAAGCCGGATAAATCCCGTATTCTAGGGAATTATGAAGGTTATGCAGCAGCTACACACAGCACTTATCGATTTTTTCATCCTAAATCTCTTTATCACGCTCGTATCGCTCCCGATACTGGTAGCCTGGGGGCTCCCCCTTTCTTGGCTCTCTCCCATTGGAAATCTTATTTTTTCACCCTTTCTTTCGCTCTTTTTACTGACAAGCACCCTCTCATTTTTTTGTGAGCTACTGGGTATCTCGCATGGCGTGCTTGATCGATTGCTAGAATACATTGCGTATGCGTGGCAATACATTTTAAACCTTGCTCCACATAATAGCTCAATCGGCTGCACGCAGACCGCATTCTATTTATTACTTATAATTAGCATTGCAACGTTTGTATTGCTCATGCTGCCGCCCTTGCGCTCAGCGCAAAAGCGCCTTACTGCACTCACTGTTCTTTTTTTCTGCTCACTAATACTATTAAAAGCTGCACAACCAGCTCACCTGCATGATACGCTCCCCTGCATCTCCAAAAAAGTGGAAATTGTCCGCACAGGAAATCAAACCGCACTCATTGATCACGGCGCATTTTCAGAACGAGCAAATCCTGCATCATGGGTACAATATCATTTTATTCCTGATCTTATTAAAGCCACCGGATCACTCTCTATCGAGCATCTTATTTTACCGCGCCCCACAATTCGAGTACTTGAAGCTGCGATCGCACTCATGCAGCATGCAAGCGTAACCGCTATCTACTACCCCACAATTGAAGGGGAACTGACCGGATCGCATCGCGGCGTGTTCAGAAAATGGTATGCGATTGCAAAATCACTCGGGGTGCAACTGGTGCGCCTACAATATAAAACAACCCTTACTCTCGGCGATAAAAAGCTCACCCTTGCTCCCGATACTCAAATTCAGTATCGTGAAGTTACATTCAAAATGTTAAAAATAATCCTTTAATATTGCATCATTAATCCGCTTTTTAAATTTCATTTTATTGCTCTACCGATTGGTTTTATTTTTTTCTTTATCAACTTCGCCCCTTGCGGGATGCACGAAGATATTACTTGCCTAATATCTTCGATACAAGGGCATCTAAGAGAGGTATCTCTTAGATATCTCTCTACGCTTAAAATGCTCCCCATTCGCCTACTCTAACTTAGAGAGCATCAATCTGATTTATGTAACTGCGGCTCAGAGGGCATAATAAGCTAGATCAGATGCTCATAATAAATAGCACTAGATTCCCGCTCCGTTCGCCCTGCAAAGTCCGGCGAAGCTTTACGCGAAGCCTGGGATACTTCGATAGACTCAGCAGTAAACGCTGCGCTCATTTCTCTCTCCGTTCGCCCTGAGCTTGTCGAAGGGTTTATAAATATGCAATTATTACTTAACTGTTGATGATATAAAACGCCCATGTTTAAAAAAAAAGGAGCTTATCGTAATGACAAGTAGTGGAAAAATATTATTTGTAGTCGCCCACGAAGGATACCAGCCCGTAGAATACGGAGAGCCAAAAAAAATTCTGCATGATGCAGGGTTTCAAGTAATCACCGCATCAAATAAAGCGGGAGCAGCAAAAGATAGTGATGGTAAATTTACCGACGTTGATATCACCCTCGATCAAGTAAACGCCGATGAGTATGATGGAATTTTTTTTATCGGAGGCCCTGGCTGCCTTGAGCATCTGGATAATGAGACCAGCTATCGAATCATCAAACGTGCAGCAGAAAAACACAAACCCCTTGGCGCCATCTGCGCAGCCACCCGTATTTTAGCAAAAGCTGGTGCACTCACTCGCCATAGAGCCACCGGATGGAATGGGGATAATGAGCTGGAAGCAATTTATGCAGAGTATGATGTGAAGTATCTGCCCGAGCCAGTAGTGGTAGAAGAGAATATTATTACCGCCGTTGGGCCATCTGCAGCCAAGACGTTTGGCCAAGAGATTATGGCAGTGCTGCATAATAATAAAGGTTGGGGATAAGAAAGGGAGCCGATCTGGCTCCCTTTAGTTGAGTTTATAACTCAATTATTGGTTAATCATCAAAACGTCCCGCTTTAAACGCGTCTCTTGCTTGATTTTGTCTTATTTGTAGAAAATTAGATGATTCTCCTCCTATCAAGAGTTCTCGTGCTTCTCGTTCTTCTCGTTCTTCTCGTTCTCGTTCTTCTCGTTCTTCTCGTTCTCGTTCTTGTGCTGCTGCTGCTATCTCAGGCATCGGATCTAGCCCTTCAATAGAAACATCTACTTTCAGCATTCTTACCAACAACCCAACTGCAGTCAACACAGCAGCTGTACCAACAATTCCAGCTGTTTTTTTCTTATGGCGCTTGATAATGTCAGGAATTTTATTGAAATCCTGCTTTCTAATCGCACGGCCAACATCTGCCATCAAGCTCCCCGTCCATTCCGAAAGCGCTTTTGCTTTTTTTGCCGCAGATTCACGCATTTGCTGCATGCGAGCTTTTGCCGCAGATCCAGCAGAACGCATTCTTTCTTGCATAGCAACTGTACTTGCAGTTGGCACTAAAAGCGCTGCAACTGCGATAAGTGATAATATCTTTTTCATAACAACTCTCCTTTTTTTTGCGGAATACTCCGCGATTGATTAATACGTTTCACATCTAGGATTACGCAAAAATACCTGTATCTCTTTGAATGCTGTGCCTACTTTTCTTTTCAATTGCTCAAGTGCTTCAGCAATTGCATTCTTGCTTGGCTTTACCAAATCTTTACAAACATTTTGCTTCACCTCTCCGAGCAATCCTGCTGTAGCACTTTGAATAAACTGCATATTTTTCAGAAACTGCGAATTGCTAAAGTTTTTTATAGCATCATTTAAAACCACTTTTATCTGCCGATACACACCTGTTTTTTGAGGATCTGGATCATTATCAATCTCAGATTGGGCAACATCGCGAGCAATGTTTAAAACATTCTCACTTACAAGATCAGTAAGACTTCTTACCCCCTCTAGCGAACCCCCTAATGCACCACGTACTATTAATGCACGCGGACTTGCATCAATCGGAATCTGTTCGCCATACTTACGCGCAATGGCTTCAATGCTCGTTCGTGGCTTCACTTGATATGGCTGTTGTGAGTTTTCATTTTTTGCAGCGGCTAAGCGACTCCTAACATACGCAGATGCTAGCCCAGTTATAGCAGCAACTGCCGTTACAATTGCTCCTGAAATTGCAACCTTTTTCAATACTGCTCTTTCTTGATACGAAAGCGGCTTTTTGCGAATAAACTTTACTGCTGCCTGAATAGTTTCACGCTTTGATAGTGAAGCAATTTGTGCACTCTTACTTTGCGCATGCATATACGGCACCAACAAAAATAGAACAAGCGACAACCTTATCTTCATTATGTTTCCTCGCTAACTGTCTCCTTGCTAAACTTCAGAGGCGGCAGCTTCTCTACAGGATTAGGTTTCATATCCGGCGTCACTAATGGAGGAGGGGGAGTAAGCTTAGGCTTAGGCGCCGATCGTGGCGCATCTTCTACCTGCTTTAATTTTTTCGACAATATGTTCTTAAGTTGCAAGACAAGATCAGAACTTACATCCTTTGATGGCGATTTTTGCCAATACTCTGCAACTTCAATAGCCGCTTCAAGAGCACCGGGAGTAACGTGAGTTAAATCATTTTCAACTTTTGCAATAGTCACTCCAACTTCCCAATCATTGTACCATCTCTTAACAACGTCAAAAAGTGTCCTATCCCACATGCCTGGTGCTTTACTCAACCCATACTTCTCATCCATAGCTTGCAATGTTGGAGGATTTCGCAAAGCCCCTGGACTTTCTGCTTCAGCCTTCGCCTTTTTTATTTCCGCTGCAGAAATTCCACCAATAATGGCTGCAATGGCAGCAGCTACTGTTGCAATGGTTGCACCCGCAAGCCAGCGCTTACCTACTGCTCGCTCCTGGGGAGTACAGTTAAATTTTTGATGCAATTTTGGCAATGAACATTTAATTGCTCGTACCTTACTTACAGCAGCAACATTTTGAGATACACCAAGTAACAATACCAGTAAAAATAACAACTTCTTCATAACGCCCCCTTATTCAAGCTTTAAAAAAGCTCGCTACATATCCTTACAGATATCGTAGCAAAAAGAAGCGCCCTGAATAAAGGGTTGCCGTAAATAAATTATCAAATTGAATAAAATAAAGGCGTTTAGAGTCTAGTCTGGAGATTCGCTCATGAGAATAGCGCGTGCTGGAGCGGCTTCCAATCCGATTATTGCAAGTGGCAAGCAGATCATAAAATAGTCCCCGGCTGGCACGTGAGAAAGCCGAACACCCTCAATAATAACCACATCTGCCTTCATGAGCGTGGTATGAGTAGTATGCTCAGGATCGCCCCGCTCAATGCCCAGATAATCGATGGCCACTGCTTTAATCCGTTTTTCAGCTAGATAACGGGCTCCCGAGGCATCAAGATAAATAAAGTGTGAAGTAAAAGGATCATTTACTCCCAAGGCACTATTGGCAGTACGCAGTAAAATAATATCTCCCTCATTAATTTCATAACGAGCCAGATCATCCCCCGATATCGATTCATGGACAGTCATCAGATCAATTACCTTCGCCCGGCCCATTACCCGATCAAGCGAAATCATATCTATTGATTTGCCGTCTCGTAAAAAATGCGATGGTGCATCTACGTGCGTGCCGGTATGAGTGCCCAGCGTAATAATAGAATCACGCACACCATCCACATCAAAGCCCTTTACGGTAGCTAATTGAATGGTGCCTTTATTTTTATATTCTGTAGTTGCTTGGCTGATTGGCCATGAAATGTCATATATTTTCATCAAAAACCTTTTTTAGTATGTTTTACCATAGGTATATATTTTTTTTAAATTACATTTTACTACTCTACCGATTGGTTTTAATTTTTTATTACCATGTCGGCCTTTGCCCAGACTACGCATAAAGCTTCGTCGGGCAGGCTAGGCAGCATAAATAAAATAATGAATATCCTTCGATACATTCTACTTGCTAACGCTTCGTAGAACACTCAGGACGAGCGTTATAAAAAATATTAAGACTTTATTGCATCCACTAAATGCATAGTCATATCAAAAAATTAAATCTTCCCGTTCATCCTGCCGTGTCCGTTGTAGCCTTGGCGTAGTCGGGAGTAATTTGCGAATTTTATGAGCAAATTGTATCGAAGGATCACGCTCAAACCTACCAATATAAATTATTGCCTAACTTCTACCTGGCTAATGCCTTTAATTATATAATGCGAATCTGATCTAGCTTGTCGGATGTCTGAGCCGCATAAACAACGTAGCAAAATAACTTACTCCAAGTGAGAGTAGGCGAATGATTGATCATTCAAGCGTTGAGAGATACATAAGAGATGCTTCTCTTATGCGCCCTTGTATCGAAGATATTAGGCGAGTAATATCTTCGTGCTCCCCGCAAGGGGCGAGATAAAGAATAAATAATTACAAAAAGCGTTGTAGAAAAAATCACTACTAAAGCATCACAAAAATGAAATTTAAAAAATCATTCTTTAATCTTTTTAACTGCATGCCCACCAAATTCATGCCGCATCATCGCTAACAGTTTTGTGGCATAGTTGCCACCCGTTTTGCGAGACCATTCACGCACTTTCAATGCTGCCTCAATAACCGGTACCGGAATATCTGATTCATGCGCCTGCTCAACAGTCCATTTACCAGTCCCACCTTCTGCAACTTCACCACTCACATCATGCAGTTCCTGATCCTTTGCCATAACGCGATGAGTTAACTCAAGTAAAAAAGATCGAATCACAGAGCTGACTTGCCATACTCGCGTAAGCTCTTCAAGATCAATAGCATTCTTTTTAAAGGCACCATCTTTGATCAAGTGCAGCCCTTCTGCATACGCTTCCATAAGACCATACTCAATACCATTGTGCACGGTTTTAACGTAATGCCCTGCACCTGATGGGCCGATATGCCCCATGCCACCGGGAGCTGCAATCGCTGCAAGCAATGGATGAATTTTGGTATAAGATGCTTCATCGCCTCCTACCATCAAACAAAAGCCCCGCCCTTCACCCTCGATGCCGCCAGACGTACCGCAATCTAAATAAAAAATACCGTCATGCGCAAGCTCCTGCTCTCGGCGTTGGGAGTCTTTATAAAAACTATTACCCCCATCTACTACAATATTACCCGCTTTTAAATGTGGCTTTATATCCCGTATTACAGTATCTACTTGGCTCACGGGCACCATAAGCCAGACTGTGCTGGTTTTTTGTGCGAGTTGTTCAATTGAATCAACCACGTCGACGCCAATTTCTGCCGCTTTCTTTTTAATCTCGTCGCTGTGATCAAGGCCAATTACTTCATGTCCTGCATTTAAAAGACGCACCGCAATAGCAAATCCCATTTTTCCTAAACCAACAATACCTACGTTCATGATCGCCACCTCATACCATGTTTTTGTTCAAACTGTTTTATTTCTTCCGGGCCCGTGCTACCGCACTGATATTCATGGATCGGAAATGATTGCTGCCGAACAGTATCAATAATTCTCCAGCATTGTTCGATTTCATCAAAGCGCACCGAAATCGATTTCTCTCCTCGAATCACTTCTTCAATCACTACTTCGTAAGACTCTGGAGTTTGTGCACCAAACAAGCAACTATGACAAAATTCCATTGCTACTGGAATTACTTGCTCGCTACGGCCTGGTTTTTTTGCATTCAAGCTTAATGAAAAGGTTGCTTCTGGAGAGACTTCAAACGAAAGCCAATTGGAAGGGACGGGGCAATCATGCGTAAGCAGACAATCAACTGATTTAAACTTGATATGAATTTTTGTTTCTTTTTTATCAAGGCACTTGCCAGTTTTTAGATAGAACGGAACGCCCGCCCATCTGGGGTTATTAATGCGAAGCATAAGTGCTGCAAATGTCTCGGTATCAGAATCGTTTGGCACTGAAGAATCTTTCTTGTATCCCTCGTATTGCCCGAGTATGCCATCAACAACTTCAACTTTTTCAAGCACTTGCACACGCCTATCACGTACGTAATCACCGGTTAATTTTTGTGGCGATTCCATGCCAATTAATGCAAGAAGTTCAAGCATATGATTCTGCATCACGTCTGCAAGCGCACCATACTTATCGTAATACGCACCGCGCCCTTCGAGTGCAATTTCCTCATTGATCACAATTTGTACTTGATCAATATATCGATTATTCCAAAGTGGCTCAAAGATGCAGTTGGTGAATCGAACTAATGCAATATTGCTCACTAACTCTTTGGTAAGAAAATGATCAATCCGATAAATTTGATGCTCTTCAAATAACTTCTCGATACATTCATTAATCTGATGTGCTGATTTTAAATCATGACCAAATGGCTTTTCATATACAATACGCTGCCACGGAGTTTCATCCACTTTTTTACGCGTGATTAGTTTCGATGATGCCAAATAGTTCGTAATCGGACAAAAAAATTCAGCTGCTGCGGCCAGATATGCCATCCGATTTCCACTCAATCCAAATTGATTTTCTAATGCATCTACGCGAGCGCTTAAGGTTTTAAAATCAGTCTCGTTTGTGAAGTTAACTGATTCATAAAAAAAACGCTCTTGCAAACGTTTCCAAATGACTTCATCTACTGTGCCAATATTTTCTTTTACCTGCGCAAGCAATTGTGCCGCATCTGCCTGCCCAAGTGCAGCACCAACGATCACAAACTGCTCTATCTGCTTTCGCGCAATGAGATGATATAAAGCGGGTAACAGTTTTTTGCGCGATAGATCACCTGTTACACCGAGCAAAATAAACGTAAAATCATTCATGAGATAAAATCTTTCGTGTTTCTTTTTTATACCATTCTACTTGCGGCTGATTGAATGGATCAATATCAAATAAAAAACCAAGATACATAATTTCAACCATTTTCATTTGAAGTAATTGTCCACAATGATACGCGGATATCTCTGGCAATTCAATAGTCATAAATGGCCGATTTGCATGTATATATGCTTTTTGAACACCTTTCACAATTGCATCCATGATGGTATTGAACGTGCGATCTTGAATCATCGGCACAAGCGTATCAAATGCCGTATCGGAAGGCACTGCAATGTCTTGCTGATTTTTAACCGTTATAAATGTAGTTGATTGAATATTCGGGCCTGCTAAATAGAGCTGCGCAACTGAATGGAGATCAACCGATCCAATTGAGGTAGTTGGCGTAATGCCCACGTGTACTTTTTGCCCCTGCTTGTTTTCTTCCTTGCCAATGCTTTCTGCCATGAGTTGGCGATACCATTGTGCAACTCCAAACAATGCATGGCCCAGTACAAACGTATCATGAATACGAAACTCTTTTTGATAGAGATGATACAACGTTGCTGCACTCAATGCTGCAGGATTATCTGCAAGCTCAGATGCGGTGCATGATTCTTTCATCGATTGCGCACCCTCTCGCAACGCAACAATATCAACACCTAAAACAGCAAGCGGGAAAAGCCCTACCGCAGAAAAAACTGAATAACGCCCTCCCACATGCTTGGGAATTGCAAGCAAAGAAAAATTATGCTCATGTGCCACTTGCGAAAGCGGAGAATGATCATCAGAAATGATTACCATATAATTGTGATAGTCAGTTCTCTGCTTTTTTAATAGCGATACAAAAAGCTGCGCATTTGCAATCGTCTCTGTAGTTGATCCTGATTTACTAATCACAACCACAAGAACTTCACGCCCTTGCTTGAGTAGCTGTGCCGCTTTTTCATAGATGCGGGAAATGTACGGCGTATCAACTGTATCAGCAAAATAGGCAACCTCTTCACCAATACCGAGTGCCTGCAAAATCGCCATGGTCCCCAGATTTGATCCACCGATCCCTATCACAATCACCATGGCAGGATCGAGCGCTTTTTTATCTTCAGCTAATCGACTCACCCGAGAAATAAGATCCTGATCGGAAGGTAATGTTAAAGATGCATACTCACTGTCATAACCACTACCCCAGGCGGTAGAAATACGTCCAATCTCATCTGCCAGACGCTCTTGAAGTGGTGCTAATTCCTGCAATTGAATTCCTGTATGCTCTGCACTAAAGGTGATCTCTTTCATAAAAAACGCTCCTTAGATAATGCTCACACTATAGCCAAACCACAAAAGGAAGTAAATGAGCCCTCAGCAAAGCCCCTACCGCTTGACAAAAAGGGGGCAAAACGTACCATGAATAGTATAGATAACGGCGCATTGAATGCCGTTTTTCAGAAAAATAGGGTTAGGGGGACGGACATATGAATACGCACAGATTTTCAGGCTACATGCTTTCTTTTTTAATAGCATCACTTCTTATTTTGCCAAGCTGCAAAAATCCTCAAAAAGCTCATCTCACGATGCGTCCACTTGCTGCGCTCATTGATTATTTTGATAGCGTACAGGGTGTTACCATTCGTGTGAAAAAACTTGATAAACATGATAGCGGACTTTTGCTTGGTGAACGATCTGGTCGTCTTTTTAAACGATTCCGTAAACGTCAGCCTATTTGGCCTATTCAAATCTCTTTGACTAATGACACGAATAAATTAATTGCACTCAAGGCATCTAACATCAGCTTAAAACAAGTTGACTATAAACGTGTAGCATCTCGATTGAACAATAATTCATTCACACAAATTTTTGGAGCAATTGCTTCGAGCGTGCTTGTTGGTGGATTTTTGGCAATGGGAAGCTTCTTGGCATTAAGCACCAGCGGTATCGTACTTTTAACTACCGGTAGCTTTAGCGTTACTGCACCGTTCGCGGTATTGGGAAGCTCTGCACTTGCAGCAATCCCTGCGATGCTTTTAGTGGGCACGCCAACACTCTCAACAATCCGTGGAGTGCAAACTGCAAAGCATAATCGTATAGTGCGTCAGGAAATTAAAAAATACAGCCTTAAAGGCCAAGTTGTTATTGAACCGCATACAACGATCGACATGGTAATCTTCGTATCACGTTCTGATTACAAACCAGAATTTACGATTGGTGTTTCTCACCCTGAAAGAGGGGATGAGAAAATTGAGTTTAATGTGAAAATGCCGAATTCGCCGTTTACTATTCGGTAAAAGAACAACCTCTTTTTTATTTCAACTTTTCTACAACACTCTTACTTTTTTTCATTATCATGGTGGCCTTTACAGGCAGCATGAAGTATTTTGCTTGCCCCCAGACTACGCATAAAGCTTCGTCGGGCAGGCTAAAATACCTCAACTAAAAGGGCATATAAGAGAAGTGTCTCTTATATATCTCTCTGCGCTTAAACGGCTGGCCATTCGCCTTATTTTTCTAAAAGTAAGTTTTATGTTTTATCGTGGGGTCGGCTCAGGGGCCTGTAAGCTTAAATGATTTTTGAGCTTTATTGTTGTCAAAATAATGAAGGTTTGAATGGAGCGTATCCGCTCACGCTCAAACCTACCATAATAAATTATTACCTGAGACGAAGCGCTCTTCCTGTTTAGTTCATGTATTTAATTATAAATAATGCGAATCTGATCTAGCTTGACAGATCTCTGAGCCGCACAGGTAACGTAGAAAGTAGGTTACTCCAAGTAAGAGTAGGCGAATGATAAATCGTTTCAAGCGTCGAGAGATACATAAGAGATGCTTCTCTTATGTGCCCTTGTATTAAATGTATTGGGCAAGCAATACATTTACGCTCCCTGCGGAAGGGCGAGATAAAGAAAAAGTAATTATAAAAAGCGTTGTAGAAAAAAATACTACTAAAACAAATCTAAAATGATTTTTAAGAAAGCGACCGAGGTATGCAATACTCAACTCGCCTTACAGACCCCCTCTAATACTAAATAGTAGGCAGCGCCATACAAACTTACATTATAATCAGTGACAACAAACACCGGCACATCTTCCAACAGATACCCCTGCTTTCCACAATTCACAAACTCTTTTGCAAATGCAGGTAACTCAAACATCGGTAAATTATTCGCTGCAATACCGCCTGCGATATAAATGCCGCCCAGAGCAAGCGCATCGAGTACAAAGTTTTTCGCACAGCGCGCATACAGCTTGGTATACAATTCAAACGTATCCTTACTGTGCTGATCATGATTTCTACTTTTAAAAATTTCATCTGGATGCGGCACTTTCTCACTTTGAGCGTGCGTGCCACCATTTGCTCGTGCATGGAAAAATTGATAAATACGCTGAATACCGTTTCCTGAAAGGACATCCTCCCACGAAACATTGCATTCAAATCCTTCGATGCGTTGTATATATTGAATGAGATCAATCTCAATTAAATGCTGCGCTGCAAAATCTGCATGCCCTCCTTCCGAAGCAACTGGTACATATCGATTCACGGAACTATTCCAAAACATAATACATTTTCCCAATCCAGTGCCCGCACCTAAAATTGCTTTTTGCGCCCATTTGCGCTCCGTACCATGATGCACTTTCACTAAATCATCCGTATCAATTAAATTAATTCCATATCCAATTACTTCAAAATCATTCACTACATAGACACAGGGTATTTCAGTTGCGCGCTTGATTGCATGCGCATTAATTTCAAACGAAAGATTAGTCGGCCTGCTACTATCCCGATCCGGAGACACTACTCCAGCAGACGCAAAAAGCGCTGCCTGAATTTTCATATCATATTGCGATGCCACAAATTCTTGTACCTGTTTGCAGAGCTGCGTAAAATCATCAACTTGTTGGCTTTTTGCATGCAAAGAAAAAAGAAGCGTAAGTTTATTATCAGTCAGTTCAAATATACCAAAATTACTATTGGTACCTCCGATATCTGCACCTAAAATAACCTGAATTGCTCGTGGAACAGTGTCCACATATACCTTCTCAATTAATTTCATATTCCACCCTCTCTTTTAATTATCCTTGTGCTACACTGAGGCTACCATAGGCGTTTGGTTATGAGCAATTGCTTGACTAGGAAAGGGTTTTTGTATGCGTTATCGCGTTAAAGATTTCATACCACTTATCGTTATTTTTACCTGCATCATCCTCTTTACACTCGTTCGCCAATTCATTGGAGGCGAATTGAATATGATGGATGCTATGAATGATTTCATGGCAGGATTTTTTCTCGTATTTGGTACATTCAAGCTGATCAATTTACATAACTTTGCAAAGGCATATACAAAGTATGATCTACTTGCCAAACAAACCATCGTGTACGGCTATCTATATCCTTTCATAGAAGTAGGATTAGGGCTTGCCTATCTCTTTCGATTTATGCCAATACTCACAAATGCCTTTACCTACGTCTTGATGCTTTTTAGCGCTATTGGAGTAGCGATCGAATTGGCAGCCGGCAGGGAAATCATGTGTGCCTGCCTGGGCATGGTATTCAAGTTTCCGATGACGTATGTGACCCTTTTTGAAGACATGCTCATGGCCGGAATGGCCCTGGGGATGCTCCTACAGGAGTTATTCTAAAAGCGTTTGACGATTTTCACCTTTTTGATGATACTGAACATGAGTATAAAAGAACTCTCAAATAAAGGATTTCTTATGAAAAAATTATACGCAATTGCTTGGCTGATTGTATGTGGACTTACCTTTACTTCATGCCAATCAGAAACATCATGCAAACCGGATGCAACCGCTACACGTAATCCAGAACAAACAAAAAGCAACGTTGTATATCTACACGATATCGTAACTAAAAACGATAATGCGCAATCACAATTCAACTCTGTATTAAAAGAAAACCAATTGGTACTCGTAGATTACTATGCCAGCTGGTGTGACCCATGCAAACGAATGAGCCCAGTAATTGATACTGTTGCAAAACAGTTTCCAAATGTTGTCTTTCTAAAAGTTGACGTTGATCAATTTAGTAACGTTGCTACTGGCATCAGAAGTATTCCTGTACTTCGCCTCTTTAAAAATGGCAAACAAGTTTATTCACAGCCTGGTGGAAAAAGTCAGAGAGAAATAACTTCTCTCATCAAAAAATACGCATAAAATATAAGCTACGCAACGCATTGCTACGCAGTGGAGTTATTAACACACTGCGTAGCGACATCTCCCTGCCAAATTGCCATCGCGGTACTTATGGCTGTACCCAACACCCCTAAAGCCGTTCCCACTTTCCATGAATATTTTGTAAATGCGTGCTCTGCCTTTGCAAGTTCATGCGCTTCTTCCTCTCGATCGCCATCCTCATCTTGCGCATCATTAAACCGCTCAAACTGACCAACCTGCTGCTCCATAAATTCATTATGCTTATCCAATTGAGAAACAATCGCGAACAGCACTTTAACCAGATCATCTTTTTCTGGCTCGTCATGCGACACTTCAGCACCATTTGCTTCATCATGAGGCGCCTCAGCACCTCGACCTTGAATCTGTGCCACGATCGCTAAATATTCATCTGGCTTTAAAGCTATCAGTCGCTTTTTAAGCAGTGCTCTCTGCGCTTCAGGCAATGTATCTGAAGCAAAAAAAGTATCCATAAGGCTATCAACTTCACGCTCTCGATCTGCCGATCCAAATACCTGAAGTTCACCTACACCATCCATTGCACAGATTAAAAAGGGCATCAATAAAAAAAGAAATACTACGTATCGTTTCTTCATAAATCGACTCTCTTTTTAACAGGAAGAAGAATTAGTATCTTGCTCAGCTAACGCATTCGCTTGAATAATGTTAAATGCAGCCTGTACTCCATTTGTTACTATAGCCAGTCCTACAGCTCCGATAAAACCCATTCTCCATTTATAGCGAGCAAATTCTGCGGATTCAATTTGCTGTTTTAAAGCTGCCTCTTGCAATTCGCCGCTCCCTTTCATTTGCTCTGTTTGCTCTTTCAATTCATCTACCAGCGCAAGTAATGCCGCAACTACTCTTTCTTCTTTTTGAGCGCCTTTATTGCCCCACCACCGAGTAATCCGCAGCCGTTTAATCATTCCTAGGTATGCATCCTCAGAAAGCCCTTCAAGATGCGATCGAACCACTGCTCGCTGCTCATCAGACACAGCGTCCCCACTCAAATAATCTTGCATTAACATATCTATCGTAAGTTGCTCGCCTCCCCCCATTATCTCTGCGGCAACCTCATCATCATCGCTTGCAAACCGAGTGCTATCACTACGCTCTGCAGAACTATCACTAGTTGAAGCATCTCCAAAAGAATCTTCTGTGCTCATTGCAACGGCACACATCGGGACTAACAGTGCCAGTAGCATCAGTATTCTTTTCATCATATTCCTTTTTTTATAGTTTGATTATTTACCTGCACTCCACTTTACCCCTTTTTAAACCTCTCACGCAAGACCAAAAAAAGAGGCGCACCCACAATGTGAGTGCGCCTCTTTTTCAATTCAACCGAAAAACAACTATTCCCAATCTAATGAACCAGCTGTTTGATATTCCGTAACACGTGTCTCGAAAAAGTTCTTCTCTTTTGCAAGATCAGTTGACTGAGACATCCATGGGAATGGATTTGCGCGACCATATTGCTTTGGAAGATCGATTCGCTCAAGGCGACGATCTGCAATATATTCAACGTAATCAGAGAACTGCTGTGGGTTAATACCAAGCACCCCTTCTGGACATGCATCAAATGCATACTTTTTCTCAAGCTCAACCGATTGCTTAATGAGATCAATCATTTCAGTTTGGAACTGCTCAGTCCACACTTCTGGATTTTCAGCTTTGATCGTATTAATCAAATCACAGCCAAACGCCAAGTGAAGACTTTCATCACGCATGATGTATTCAAACTGTTCACCAATTCCTACCATTTTATTCTGGCGCTTTAATGCAAGCATCATCGCAAAACCAGCGTAGAAAAAGATCCCTTCCATGATCACGTAAAAACCAATCAGATCATGTAAGAATTTCTGAATGTTTTCAGGAGTATCTGTTTTGAAATTTGGATCCATAATAGATTTTGTAAGATTGACTACAAAATCATCTTTTTCTTTGATGGTTGGAATCGATTCATACATACCATAAATTTCACTTGGATCGAGTCCCAATGAATCACAGCAGTAAATAAAGGTATCGGTATGCACCGCCTCTTCGTATGCCTGACGCAATACGTATTGGCGACATTCAGGATTGGTAACATGCTGATACACGCATAATACCAAGTTATTTGCAGTCAATGATTCTGCAGTTGAAAAAAAGCCAAGATTCCAAAGAATCATGCGTCGCTCAGTGTCTGAAAGCGCCGTTGCTGACTTCCACTGCTCAACATCTTTCTGCATAGAAATCTCTTCCGGAGTCCAGTTATTAGCAACCCCATCTTTATAGTGATGGCGCGCCCACATGTATCGCATTGGAAGAATTTTATTCGGATCAATCATTGAATTATTTATGATGCCATCTTTTTTCATACTGTATCCTGCTGTTATTGGCACGCTTCACAATCTTCATTCTCAATTGAGCATGCCTGTGGAGTTATTTGTTCTTCAGTTGTTTGCGTTGTAGTTCGTTTTTGTGTAAATCCAAATTTCTTTGCATCAAGCGTTGATTTTTCGATCTGGCTGGCGCCTAGTGTACGCAAGTAATAGAAGGTTTTCAAGCCAGCTTTCCAACCTGCTATATAGATATCACTCAAGAGTTTTCCTGAAACCCCTTGCATGAATACGTTATGCGATTGGCTTTGATCAATCCATTTGCCACGTGCTGCAGTAACCTGCACTAAATGGTGTGGATCAATTTGGAATACTTCTTTATATTTTGCGCGCAACTGCTGTGGGATGCGATTTACACCTGTAAGGTTACCATCATGATATTTAATTTGATCGAGCATATCTTGATCCCATAAGCCAAGCTGCTTTAAGTCTTCGATCAAATATCTATTTACAACGGTAAACTCACCAGTCATATTCGATTTTACGTATATGTTTTTATAGATCGGTTCGATGCATGGAATACAGTTTGCGATTGTTGAAATCGTTGCTGTTGGTGCAATCGCCATGACATTTGAGTTTCGCATACCATACTGCTGCACATGATCGCGCACTGGAGTCCAATCAAGTTTACCGGTTCGCTTGGTAAGCGTGATTTTCTCACCCCGCTCTTTTTCAAGAAGGTCGATAGTATCTACTGGGAAGATATTGCGATCCCATTTTGAGCCCTTATAGCTTGAGTAAGTACCTCGCTCTTTTGCAAGCGCAGAAGAAGTTGCAATTGCATGGTAGGAAATGAATTCCATTATTTCATCTGCAATATCAACTACTTTCGCATCATCAAAACCAACATTTAACTTATAAAGCGCATCTTGAAAGCCCATTAATCCAAGGCCAACTGGACGATGGCGCAAGTTAGATGTTTTACCTTCTTGCGTTGGATAGAAGTTAATATCAATTACGTTATCAAGCATACGAGCTGCTGTTTTTACCGTCTTTGCCAAAAGATTATAATCGATTTCACCTTTTACAATGTGGCGCGCCATGTTAATGGAGCCCAAATTACATACTGCTGTCTCATCTTTAGACGTATTAAGCGTAATCTCAGTGCACAAGTTAGAACTATGTACCACTCCGGCATGATCTTGCGGTGAACGAACATTGCACGGATCTTTAAACGTGATCCAAGGATGCCCTGTTTCAAATAAACGAGTCAGCATCTTTTTCCACAGATCTTTCGCCTTAATTACTTTGTGCAGCGAAATTTCACCATCACGTGCTTTTTGCTCATACTCTTCATATTTTTCTTCAAATGCACGGCCATATAAACTGTGTAAATCAGGCACATCATCCGGAGAAAAAAGCGTCCAATCACCACCAGCAATCATACGCTTCATGAAAAGATCTGGCACCCAGTTTGCAGTATTCATGTCATGCGTACGACGCCGCTCATCACCCGTGTTTCTTCGTAAATCTACAAAGTCTTCTACTTCTAAATGCCATGATTCTAAGTACACAACTCCGGCACCCCGACGACGGCCACTCCTATTAATGGAAGCGATCGTATCGTTAGCAACTTTAAGATACGGAATAACGCCTTGGCTTTCTGTTTTGATACTTTTTACCCATGAACCACACGCACGAATATTTGTCCAATCATATGCTACGCCACCAGACCATTTTGCCATCTGCGCGCAATCGCCAATACATTTAAAAATGTGGTGCAAGTCATCGGTAACGGTAGCCAAAAAGCATGAGCTCAGTTGAGCGCGAGTCAGGCCACTATGCAATAATGTTGGAGTACTTGGAACGTACTGCAATTGAGAAATAATGTTATAAAACTCAATTGCTTTCTCATTCTTATCCTGCTCTTCAATCGCAAGCCCCATTGCAACACGCATCCAAAACGTTTGAGGTAATTCAATGTGTTGCTTTTCGCACTGAGCAAAATAGCGCTCATACAATGTACGTAATCCCATATAATCAAGAAGATGATCTCGCTCAGGCACTAAGCTTAACGCAAGACGATCAAGATCAAACTCTAAAAGACGAGGATCAAATCCTTCCGACTCAACTCCCTGCTGCAACCCTTTTTTAAATTGTGCGCAATAGAGATGATCAACGTCAGCATTAAGCACTGATACGTCCGTAGTAGTTTTAAAAAGTTTTTTAAATAAAAGACGTGCAGCTACATAGCCATATGCCGGGTCTCTTTCCATAAATGCAACCGCTGACATAATAAGCGCATCTGCTATTTCAAGCTCAGTAATTTTATCGAAGCTATTCTGCACTGCTTCATTTAATAAAAGCGCAGTATCAGTTTCTTCTTCAAGCCCAGATTGCGCCCAAGCAACTGATCGCTTTAAACGATCCATATCAAAGGGAACAAGAGCACCATCACGCTTGGTCACGCGAAATGAAACTGGTTTTGACTCATATCCTGAACTTTGGGTCTGTGCAGACGCCATATCCATTACAGCATTCGTATCATTCATGGGATCCTTTCGTTCATTTAAGTGGTCACTCATTATTTTTTCCTTTTTTATTTTGAGGGTGCAAAATCACTCCGGTTATTTTATCTACGGCTCTCTTTTTTTTGGTCGCATCCCGCAACCACACACTTAAATGGATTTTTGGAAAATGTGACTATAAGAAAATTACACGTTGTGGCTTACTGAATAATGTAGCCGGTAAAAAATGCTAAATCAAACAGTTTTTCAAAAAATTTTGAGAAACACTTATTCTTCAATTTTTTGAAAGCAAAGATTCGTTTTTATTTCCAGCTGAATCAAATTAAAGCATTCACATCAATCGATTCAAACTAACGCGTGGATGAGGTAATAGGTATGATTTTCAAAACTGCCCACGCCTAAATAAATAATTATGAGTCAATCAAAAGCAATCAAATACACATTTAACATCTATCAGAAAATTTGAATTGAATTGCAAATCTGCTTTGTGCTAGAATCAGAGCGATTAAAAAATTTAAAAAAGGGGAGAACAGAATGAAAAAACAGTTTCTTTATACAGTTGCTCTTGCAGCACTCTGTAGCACTGCGTTACGCGCAGATGTTTTACAAATAAATAGCGAAGATCATTACAAACAAGCTATGAGCTCTAATAAAAACATGGTCGTTGAATTTTCTGCTGACTGGTGCAGCGTATGTAACGGCATTAATACACCATTTGAAGAGATCGCTGGAGAAACAGAATTCCAGCAAGTTGCCTTTGCGAAGGTAAACGTTGATAAGCTGGATAGTGTCAGCAAACAAAATGGCATCGTTGGTGTGCCAACGTTTCTTTATGTAGAAGGCGGCCAGAAAAAGGTAGAAGAAATTGGCGTTCAAAATATGCCCGCATTTAAAGATCACCTTCGAGAAAATCTACGCAAAAACTTCAAACTCGCACAAAATGAAACTCCTCAAGAGATTGCTCCTGCAATGGCAACTGCGGAAGTTATCGTAGACGTGGAAGCACCAATACCTGCTCGGGCGCACGTTGAACCAAACTTCTTTATGAAAATAATCCTTGGTGTAAAAAACTTCATCATGATGATCTTCATGAAAATAGCAGAATTCTTCACTACTATATTTGATGCAATTAAAGGATTCTTCGGATAATCAACAGCGGTGGAAAAAAGAGAGAGTAGTATGGGCGGGGTAATTCCCGCCCTCAACTATGTCTTGATTTTTGGATGGGGTTCATATAGAAAGCAGCACTCAGCCTTTTTATGAAATTGCTGCAGATCGGCACGAGATTCAGATATCAGCTTTGCAAGCGAATAACTATTCTTGCACCATTCCTTAAATTTCTTTGTGCCAATCGCTTTATCAAATACCGGCGAGAAAGAAAGCTCAACATTTCGCGTTCGAAAGAATGAAACTAATTTTAAAAAAAGCTCAAATGATGCAAACGGCGCCTTTTCTGGAAATAAAAGCCGCACCCCTACATACTGTGTATTGTTACGCATCATCCGATCTTTATAGGCGCGAATATCATACTCCGCAAAGAGCTTTACCAACTCACTCCATTCACTCTGCGCAAGTTGCTTTGACTCAGGAAGCATCACCACTTGAAACGCTAACGGTGATCCTACCCCCACATGAAACGGCCGAATTTCTCCCAGTAGTCCTAAAAAGCTATAGCCATACAGCGATTGCTCTGAAAGTAAATTTGGAGAAAGCTCTGCCAAAAATGGTGCACGCATTGCGCGCGTATACTCTCGCATGGGAACAACGTGCAGCTCTGCGGGTGTTTTAATCACATGTTTATTAAAGTAGTACGCCAATTCACCCACCGTCATACCATGGCGCAATGGGATGGACGCAATAGAAATAAATGATTTTAAATCAGATTCAACCAACGGCCCTTCCATATTAAATCCAAGAAAGTTCGGCCGATCAAAAATATAGAGTGGCTTTTTAAATTCTGCACAAGATTCAAGCGCACAGAGCATTGTAGAGATATAGGTATAATGGCGCATCCCTGAATCTTGAATATCATAGGCAACTGCATCCACCGCTTTTAAAATCTCAGAATTAATGCGTTTACCCGAAATAGTATGATCCCCCCCTGCTCCATAGACGCTTACAATAGGGATCTGTGTTTGTTCATCTTTACCGTCACCAACCGGTTTTCCAGCCAATGCTTTGCCCGTAAAGCCATGCTCGGGTGCTAAAAGATAAGAAACCGTAACTCCCTTTGCTTTGAGAGTATCAACAGTGCGCTGCCCTGCGTGATCACGTGCAGTTTGATTACTAATTAAGCCAATGGAGAATGGTTGTTTTAAAGAGAGTAAGTGACGAAAATTTACATCAGAACAGTTTTCTATACCAAGCTGGAATGCCGACAGAGCAAAGCTCTGCAGAAACGCTCCCAGCAATGCAGCGCGAATGCGCCGCAGTAGCACGTGACGTCCCATAATGCCCCCTAACCCTTGCTTATGGTTCACGGTTGATTATCAAACCGTAGCACATGCAATTATGCAATCGCAAGAGTTAGCTTCCTATTGGATCTATCTCAGGAGCTGAAGGTTCAATAGCAACTTTTTCTCGCAAAAAAGTAAAAGCGTTAAAGAGCTGAGTAAAAATCGTTCCAGGAATATACAGTATCGCTGAAATCGCACTCGTTAATGTAATAAATGCTAATACAGTAATCGTTGCATACAGTTTGAGAGGAACTTTTGCATAGGTTCCAATGCGATCCAACATAAATAATGTGCCGCGCAATCCTTTTTGAATGGCTGTAAGCGCACCTGGCTTTTTCAATTCAGCAAGTGCCTGCTCTTGGCGCTCAGTATAGGCAAATGAAATATTAAAAATGTTTGGACTTAATTTACCCGAAGTAATATAAGGAAGTACTTGTTCTGGCGCAATAGTCTGCTTTAAAGCCGCTTCCGGAGTACCCTCTTTGACATCTTTGGTCAGTGATCTGGAAATAGTAAATAATGCTGGCAGCGCAAATATACCGCCATACAAATTAAAAAGTATTGCAAAGTAAGCCACAATCACTCGCAGCACGTTCAAAAAATTACCAATCGTTATATCAATGATCACTGCAGGTAGGCCTGCCTTTTGTTGCGCTTGAATTTCATTACCTAATTCAATCGCCTCGCCTACTTTTTCTTTCAAAAGAAATTGTAGCTCCTGAATCTCTTTCCGCGTAGGTTCAATTACTGGCGCCGCTTTAGCTCGCATAGATGATGATCGAGAAGCACTCTGCTGCGCACCCAAAAGTGGCACATGCACTGAAAGTGATACCGAAAATATAAGTAATGCTAGTATGGATTTTTTATTAATCAAGTTCATACATACCCCCTCCTATTGGAATTCTGCCTCTACCCGCTCCACCGCCTGCACCAAAAGTTCCTCTCCGCTCTAAAGCCTCAATATCTCTTAATTCCCTCGCTCGCTGCCTCTGCAACCGGCGTTGCCAATATCGCAGATTTCGCTCACGAGCGCTCATCTCAGGATGTTCAGCTGCCTCACGTGAAATTTTTTCAATAAGCTCAGGTGGCAACATGCCAAGTGGCGAATCTGGAACTTGCCCTTGTGCAGCTTGCCTTTGAGTTTGCTTTCTTCCCACCTGTAAAGTTGTAGTTACAGGAGCTCTGAGTTCATTACGAACCTTAGGATAATTTTTAGCATAATCATAGGCACGCCAGCCCGCATCTATTGGCGTTCCAGCTCTTCCCAATGCCAATCCACCCGATCTTATATCTTGATCTGCTCCTTTTTGAACTAATAATTTCACCACTTGATCGTGCCCTCTTTCTGCAGCATGCATTAATGCTGTTTTGCCCCAAGCATCTCTAGAGTCGATTCGCGCGCCATTCTGAAGCAGTAATGCTACCACAGGAACATGTCCATCCCGACTCGCATATATAAGTGAAGATCTAGTAGTCAAATCCACATTATTTACACCTGCGCCATTCTGAAGTAGAAAATTAATCATCGAAAGCTTTCCAGATCTCGCCGCATACATAAGCGGAGTTAAGCCTTGCCTATCCCTAGAATTTACATTCGTAGTTAATAAAAGCGCTCTTACTTTTGGTATAGACCCTTCAAATGCAGCAGCATGTAAAGTATTTGATTGATAGAATTCACCTACCTTCTTTACACCATATATTGCTGCAATCAAAGCAGTGATAGCTGCTACAGAAATTCCAGTACGTTTAGCAGCAGCACGCATTTGCGCCGTTTCTTCAGAAGTAATTGTTTGTTTACGCGCTTTTTTAACCGCATAACGCATGAGCAATGCAATATCTTTTTTAGAGCCAGAAATTTTTGAAAAAATTCTATACAGTGAGCGTTCAAACAGTGAACCATACCCTCGATCAAATATCACTTTTGCTACAGATATATTGCCCCGTACTAATGCATCAAATAAATATCCTGGTCGATACGTAGCGCTATTATCAAAAAGAAGCTCAACCATTTTTGGATTTCCCTTACTGATTGCAAGCGATAACGCTCCGGGCTTCACAGGCCCATAAGGCATCGCATCTACATACGCGCCCTCATCTAATAATCTTTTTGCCTCATCAAAATCATCCGCTTCAATTGCAGCAATATACATATGGTCTGCTGCAAGTGGACTCGGATCGCCAAGTAAGCGAGCCAGTTCAAAATTTCCCTTCTTGGCTGCAATCGTTTGAGCTTGTTCTACATTAATTGGATCAAATTCTCCCGCACCAAGCAAAAGCTTAACCATCGGCTCACTGCCAATTGCTGCAGCCAAAGAAAGCGCTGAAATTCCAATATTTTTACGTAATGATGCTTGAAAGTCTTTTCGAGATTCCATAGTTGGCAATTCTAAACCAAATAGAGCTTTTTCCGTTTCCACCTGCATAATAATCGTCGGATCAGCACCTCGCTCTAAAAGAAGCGTTACCATCGGTATATCATTCCGAGCAACGGCATGCATAAGCGCAGTACGCCGTGTGAGGCCTTTTGAATAAGGCTGCGCAAAATCAGAAGCCTTCAGCAAAATCGCTCCGCTATCCAAGAGCAATCGAGCCATATCAATCAATCCATTTTCTGCAGCGACAATTAAGGGAGTTTGGCCGAGCCAGGTACGCGCATTCAAATCAGCGCCTTTTTCAATCAAAAGCTTTGCCATCTGCGCATCATTTTTCTCAACGGCAATCATAAGAGCTGTTTTACGAGTCGTGCTTAAACTATCTTTTACGTTTACATTTGCCCCTTTTTCAAGTGCAGATTGAGCAGCAAAAACATCACCCTTTTTAACCGCCGAAATAAGCGATCGAGAGCTCATCATGCCAAAAAGTGAGCCAGTTGAAAGCACAATACTCAAAAAGAGAATCGAACGTACTGATTTAAAAAAATTCATCTATACCCCCTAAAACCTCTATCATTTTCTACCTGTGTATCACTACCAAGGTCAGAATACCATATAATACGAACAAATATAAAGAGTCTTTTCAAATTGAATTATCAAGCAAAAAAAAGAGCCCACAAATGTGGACCCTTCATAATTCAGATATATCTGATGTATTAGCCAATAAGCACTAATAGAAGAGATACCATAGACATTAGCTTAATCAAGATATTTAGTGCTGGACCAGAAGTATCTTTGAATGGATCACCCACAGTATCACCAATAACGGCAGCTTTGTGAGCTTCTGAGCCTTTTCCGCCTAAGTGGCCTGCTTCGATATATTTCTTAGCATTATCCCATGCACCGCCAGCATTAGCCATCATAAGCGCCATCAATACGCCTACCACAGTAGCGCCTACTAAAAAACCACCAAGAGCCGATACACCCAAGAAGTATTTCATAGCAATTGGAAGAGATACGGTAATGATACCGGGCAACATCATTTCTTTTAATGCCGCTTTCGTACTGATCATTACGCAACGCTCATAATCAGGCTCAGCCTTACCTTCCATGAGACCTTTAATGTCTTTAAATTGACGACGAACTTCAAGCACCATTTGCAATGCAGCATTTCCTACTGAACGCATAGTAAGTGCAGAAATCAAGAATGGTACGGTTGCACCAATAAATACACCAACAAGTACCAATGGATCTAAAAGATTCAATCCTGAAATACCTGCTTCAAGCGCATACGCTGAGAATAATGCCAACGCAGTAAGTAATGCCGATCCGATTGCAAATCCTTTACCCATTGCAGCAGTAGTATTTCCAAGCGCATCAAGCTTATCAGTGATTTTACGTACTTTTGGATCAAATCCAGCCATTTCAGCAATTCCGCCCGCATTATCAGCGATTGGTCCATATGCATCAACAGTCATGGTAATACCTACCGTTGAAAGCATCGCAACAGCTGCAAGTGAAATACCAAACAAACCACCACCATACATGTGAGAAATCAATACGATACCAGAAAGAATAATTACGGGAGCTACCGTTGATTCCATACCAACAGAAAGTCCTTCAATTAAGTTTGTCGCCGCACCTGATTCAGAACTTTTTGCAATCTGCTCAACAGGTTTGCCACCAGTATAATGCTCAGTAATTAAACCAATAACTACACCCGCTACGCACCCTAAGAAAATAGAGATATAAAGGCTTTGCTCCATATCAAAAAGACGTAAGTAATAGTAAGAAGTAATGAGCAATACTCCAATTGCAAAATAAGTAGCATTACGAAGCATTGCTGCTGGGTTTGTTTTGATTACTAAGCTTGAAAGAAGCCCAAGCAAAGAACCAGCCAACCCAAATACCGCAAGCATTAAAGGAAGCGTTGCATATTGCATTGAATTGCCATAGGTAGCCAAAGCTAAAATAATAGAAGAAAGCAATGCGCCAATATATGATTCATAAATATCTGCACCCATTCCTGCAGTATCACCCACGCAGTCACCTACGTTATCTGCGATTACTGCCGGGTTACGTGGATCATCTTCAGGAATTCCAGCCTCTACTTTACCCACTAAATCCGCACCAACATCAGCAGACTTGGTATAAATACCACCACCAATACGTGCAAAAAAAGCTACCAAACTTGCGCCTAAGCCAAAGCTGGTCAACAACATAATAAAATCTGGACGATCAAAGAAAAGATAAAAAAGCGTACCAACACCGAATAATCCAAAACTTGCAACGGCAAAGCCCATTACGCCACCACCAAAAAGTGCCACTAAGAAAGCTTCATGCTCGCCGCCATCTTTAGCTGCCATAGTAGTACGTACGTTTGCCATAGTTGCCGCTTTCATACCAAGAAAGCCGGTGATTAATGAAAGAAGGGATCCAATTGCAAAAACAATTGCTGACAATGGAGAAAAGAAATAAGTCAAAACAGCTGCTACAGCTGCTACTGCAAATACAATAAGGCGATATTCTTCTCTTAAGAATGCCATTGCGCCATCGCTAATCGCTTTTGCGATCTTCTTGGCCTTGTCATTATCTACTCGTATTGCATTAATTCGACTAAACAATCCAAGGACCACCATCAGCCCGCATACGGCTGTTCCTGTAAAAATAAGAAAATAATCTTGCAGTACCATAGCAACTCCTGTAGTAATAAAAAACAATATTTCGATTTGGTAAGTAGTTAGCCTACCAAATTAGCGCTCTTTTTCAAGCCTAGAGCGGTTTTTGATCCGGCTTTCTTGCTAAGCAACCCGCCACCAAGATATACTATTTGTAATAATTAGTATAAATTACTCGAGGAGGAACTCATGAAAAAATCACCTCTCTTGCTTGCACTGCTCATTTTGAGCGCTCCGCTACTCTTAAAGCAAAAACTTGTTGCGGCTGAAACGCTTGAATCGCAAGATACAAGCAAGCGTAAGCAAGTAACTGAACTCATTAAAGAATATTTCACCTGCGGGCCTGATTGCCCCAAAAAATATAAAGATGCACTCGTTGCACAAATTGCGCGTATTCGAAACATAAGTAAAAAGAAGGCGTTAGCATTAATTATAGTCGCTTTTCTGATTACTCGTAAGCCAGTATATCAGCCGATACTTCGGCCAATAAAAGATAAGTATGAACGGTTAAAATACGGCAAAGTAAAGCTTCCACAATTAAAGTGAGGCCATGCGAATTACTTTGCATGGCCCCTCAAACTCATCTGAATAATCTGATTACGTCTTTTTATTTTCTTAATCCGCGTGCCGAAATGCAACCAATACTTTTCAACTTACTACGCACTGTAATTCTAAGCCGTTAAAATCTGGCGATTGAATCAATCGCAAACCCCTTTTTTATTGTGAAAATAAAATCTCTCGCTCATTAAATGGTATTTTTTGATCACCAATCAACTGATATTCATCCGGGCCTTTGCCAAGTAACGCTATAATCGAACCTTTATTTGAAAGTGCATATGCCTTTTCAATTGCACGTTTGCGATCTGGCTCGCATATCACCCGCTTTCGATCTTGCTGCGAAATACCCCGCAAAATATTTTGCTCTATAGCCTCGGGATCTTCATGGCGCGGATTATCGGTAGTAATAATAATACAATCGGCATACTGCGCGGCTAACGCACCCATCTGCGGGCGCTTACCCATATCTCGATTACCGCCTGCACCAAAAACTACGAGTAAATGATTAGTGTGTGGACGAACAGTTTTAAAAAATGCTTCATATGATTGCGGATTGTGCGCATAATCAATAATTGCTACGGCACCATTTGAAAGTGATATCCGCTCTTGCCGCCCTGCAATGCCAGCAAATGTAGAAAGTAATAAAACGCTTTGCACAAGATCAATACCAACACTCTGCGCAGCCCCAACTGCAGCAATTGCATTAGACAAATTATAATCTCCTGCCAATGCCGGGCAGTGTAATGAATATGTTTTATTACGATACGAAATCTGCGCATGCAAGCTGAGTTGATGCGTATCCTGCAAAATACCAGTAAGCTCTGCACGCTCTTTATATGAAAACCATCGTGCATTTGAAGGATGTAATTTCGATAAGCGTACATCATCTTTATTAATCCATACCGGCGCATTTGACTTACGATACTCAAGTATCGCCACCTTATCCGCAAAATAGGATTCCATTGAATCATAAAATTCTAAATGATCTCGATCAAAGTTAGTCATGATGGCCACATCAAACTCTAACCCTTCAATACGATGTAATGAAATTGCTTGGGCTGCTACCTCCATTACAATCCATTCACATCCATGCGCAACTGCAGTCGCAAAAAATTGATGAAGATAATCTGGCTGCGGCGTAGTAAGTGAAGCTGGTAAATGCGTCTCACCAATTGCATTGCCAACCGTGGAAAGCAATCCAACTTTTATTCCAGCATTTTTAAGAATATGAAACAACAAATGAGCAGTTGTTGTTTTGCCCTTTGTGCCGGTTATACCGATTAATTTAAGTTTTTTATGAGCATGATCAGATGCCTGCGCACTTAAACATGCTAATGCTTTGCGCGCATTTTCAACCCGCTCAAGCGTTGCCCCCTGCTTTATGATAAGAAAGCACAACTCAGATGAGAGCTCTTGATCAACCACAATTCGAGATGCCCCTTTTTTGAGCGCTAGCGGAATATGATCACAACCGTTGTGCGCAAATCCTTGAACAACCACAAACGTGCTTCCCGCCCCAACGTGATCCGTATGACAGGTAATCGGATAGATTGCTGGCATCACCATATACGCTACGCCGATTTTTTCTCAGATTCTTTTACATACCCAGCTAGGCGAGGGAGTAAAAGTAATAGTCCTGTTAAGTTTATCGTTAAAAGAAGACCATTAATAATAGCAACAGCCCCCCACACAATTGATGGATCAACGATTGCACCAAAAAATGCAGTAGCCGTATATACCAGCATAAAGAGAGGTTCAAATCGACCACCCGTAACACTAAACCATGCAGCTCGCGTAATATATGCATACGCAACTACCACACCACCACCAAAGCTTATCGCAAGAAAACTTACAAGAAATCCGCCCCACTGACCAAATACAGTATTAAATGCTGAAATAGTTAAAGCTGAACTTGCAAGACCAGAATTCCAAACACCGCTTATCACAATGCAAAGCGATACTAAAAAGCACACCAAACTACTTACAAATGTGCTCACCATTCCCATTAAGCCACTTCGCAGCGGATCTTTACTTCCTGTATATCCAAATAAAATTGCAGCGGTTCCTAAACCAGACTCAGTAGCAGTAACCGATAGATTCATACCTGCTTGAACTGCTTGCATCATCGTAAAGCCAATAACGCCACCAATAAATGCTTGCGGATTGAATGCGCTTTGCACCATTAACTGCAATGCATCAAAAAGCACGCCACTGTGATACCCAATCAAAATTAATGCTGATCCAAAAAAAACAACTACTTTAATCGGCACAATAGCATCAGAAACAGCAACAATACGTTCAGCCCCACCCAGTAAAATATACGCCATAAACAGTGTGATTACTGCTGCTATTATGTATGAATTGATTCCCCATGTAGTTGTAATAGAGTAACTAATGGAATGTATCTGCATTGCATTACCAACAGTTAATCCAAAAAAGAGACAGCACACTCCATACAACATAGAAAGCACTGCACCACCTGGCACCTGAGTAAGATACAACATTGGACCGCCCAAGACCGTCTGCTTTTTTGTTTTCATGCCAAACCATGTACTTGCATACACTTCCGCAAAGCGAACTGCCATCAACAAAATACTCACGAGTAATACCCAAATACCCGAACCTGGACCACCAGCAACAACTGCCGTAGCTGCACCCACTACACTTCCATTACCAAGATTGGTACTGAGTGTATTAACAAATGCTTGAAATGGAGACATTTCTCCTGCTTTAGCTTCTGTTTTTGAAGGAAGCAATACCGCTCGAAATGAATCAAAAAATGAACGAAACTGAATAAATCGAAATGCAACCGTACAAATAATACTGATTCCTACAGCGTAGAGAATAAGTGGTACACCTAATAACCAATCAACCCACGTCCATAAGACAGAGATATCCATTCAGTTTCCTTTATTGTAAAGTTGTATGAGAAATAACTGCTAGTATATCGTTTTTTTAAAGAATTTATACCTTCAAAGGATCCAATGAAACTGTTAGCACTTGATATTGGAGACGTATGGACCGGTATCGCAATATCGGATGCATTAGGCATTACCACACGCCCCTATAAAACAGTAAACACTCCTAACTTACTCAAAGAGCTCAAAGATATCTGCGAGCTTGAGCCAATTAAAACCATTGTAGTTGGCCATCCAAAAACAATGAAGGGCACCAAAAGCGCACAAACAATCAAAACAGAACTGATGGCAAAAGAACTTGAAAAGGAAATTCCTGATAAAGAGTGGGTACTTTGGGATGAGCGTCTTTCAAGTAAACATGCCGAGCGCCTTATGCGTCCAAAAACAAAAGAAAAAAAATTAGAGACGCACTCCGTAGCTGCCGCCCTTTTTTTGATGAGCTACCTCGACTCACTTAAATTTCAATAGGTACTTTTTTTCACTCCATTGACAAGTCTTCAATTCCATGATTATTTTGTAGAAAGAAGGGGATTGGGATAAAAAGTGGCCATAAAGCAAGTTCCATCAGTTGAAAACGCCGCAATGCTTTGAGGTTCCGTGTTTTATTAAAAAAGGGAGCACGTAGAATGAACTGTAAAAAGTGTGGCGGCTTGATGGTACTTCAGTCGTTTTTCGATCATTTTCTTAATTTTGAGGGATGGAAATGCCTCAACTGCGGGAAAATAATCGTGAAGAAAGAAAAGACCATTGAGTACGATTCATTTAGTATTTTTTATCAACAGCAAAAGTGTAGAAATCGCAACTAACAACTAGGCAGCATGATGTACTCCTTAGCAATCCAGAATAACTACAATGAAGTGCAATTCGCGCTCATGAAAGATACCACCCAAATCACCTACGATTCTATCTCAAAACTCAAAGCAAGCATCGAACTCGTATCTCGCCTCAATAACATGCTTACATCACAAAATATTGCCCTTACAGATCTCTCATATATTGCAGCCAATTGCGGCCCTGGCCCATTCACTACATTGCGCGTTGTAATCACCACTGTGAATGGCATTGCATATGCAACAGGCACTCCTCTCATTGGCATTAATGGACTTCAAGCTGCTGCGCATGAGTGGAAAAATGAATCCTACCCAACCACTGCAATACTTTTTAACGCGTTTGGCAATGATGTGTATACGCTAGTGATTAAACAAAATGAGCAACTCTTGTACGGCGTGTATTCAATTGAAACTATTCTTGAGCAATTAAATAACGAACCGGAAACAATCCGATTTTTAGGAAATGGAACTACGCTTCATAAAGAACTTATTATGAACACATTAGGATCAAAAGCGTCTATTCCTGACTCTATTCCTGCCTACTGCTCACTAAAAGCAATTGCAGATATGGGATATGAACAATGGGAATCGCAAAAATCCGGCACATCTGAATTGATGCCCGTTTACCTCAAGCAGCATCCTGCAGTGCGCTAATAATCACGCAAAATGCTTTCTATTTCATGTAAGCCGTTTTTGATTGCTATCGAAAGCGCTGAGCCTACTGATTCGTGCTGAATATGCTTTGGATTAGCTCCCACTGCAAGTAATGCCCGCACCATGTCTTTATTATTTTCTTCAACTGCTTTGATCAAAGCAGTACGCATTCCATCATCGCTTCCATCTACTTGCGCACCAAACTGCCTGACAAGCAATGGCACAAACCCTACATTTCTTTTTCCAGCAACTACTTTATCCAATACTATTGCAGCTTCACGTGGCTCAAGGCGTAATCCTTGAGTATAAAGATCAGTGAGTAATGCAACATTATCTTGAGCGAGCGCATATGCAATTGATGCATATCTCCACTTTTTAAATTCTTTTTCTTTTTTACGATCTTTTTTTGCCCATTCAATGAGAGAGCCAACGATATCTGGATATTGAACTGCAATAAGCGCTAATACTGGTTTGTCAGAAAAGGTACTTCTCAACAATGTAAAAAGAGCCGCTTTTTGAGTAATATCCTGCGCATAAGACGCAAGCGCTCCAATAAGCATAATTTTTTGTATATCGCTGAGCGCAATACCATCACCTTTTATAACTTGCTGTAATACTTTCAGTTGTGCAGGAAAATCAAACTGCTGCAGCGTAACTGCAGCCTTATCAATGTTATCTGAAATGAGTTGTGGAAATATCATATCAAACATGTCTTGCTCAGAAAGAGAGACTGATTGCGTATCCGATGCAGAAATTAAAGAAATCTTAAAACCATGAAGAAGCCCAATACTTGCGCTAAAAAGTACTAAAACCATAAGTAAAAGCGAAATATCAGATTGTTCTCTCCTCATGTCCCTCTCCTTGCCCTAAACAGTGATATTGTTTCATTACCACTGTTAGTCTACTCAGGCTGAGAAAGTAAACGCAATAGATTATGTTCTATTTGTATCGGAAAATTTTTATTATGAATTCGAAAAGACTGATCGAAATAGTGACGAGATGCAGAAGGCAGCTGTTTCTGCCCGTAAAATAGTCGGTGTAAGCCGCATGGATTGAAACGACGCAACTCGTAATAATTCTTTTTCTTCAACTGATAGATCAGCTTCTGGGCCACACGTAAGTATAATCTGTGTCGGCGCACTCTTGAAAGAGATATCGGTAAAAGATACACCTTCAGGATTTGCAAGAATACGTAACCCATTTTCAGGCAGATTATTCAAGGCCTGCTCGTACGAAATCGGCTCTAAAACCGAAGGAATTGCAAAGTGCTTTGATTGCTCGGCAGCAGCAATGCACACTCGCTCTAATCGCTCAAGTTCTTTTTGGCCACCCCATGCTCGCTGCTGATTTTTACTGTGAATAAGTTGAATGGTATTTACCCCTGCTTCAACTAAAAAGTAAACCGCAGCCGAAAGTGCATCCCGTTTTAAAACAGGCAAAAGAAAGGTGATATGCGGGGAATAGATTTTATTTTGATCAACAGAAATGATATCTCCAGCAACTTGCTTTCGATCCATTTGCGTAATACGCAGCTTTGCATGCCGCTCACGATTAAAAAGAATAAGCTGTTCACCCTCTTTTAGGCGAAGTACTCGCTCAATACGATGCACCATCTCTTTAGCAGTAATGATAAAGTTGCCTGAAGTAGAAGCTTGCTCAGAAAGAAATTCGTAATACAATGCAAATTCATGAGATGCTGATGAATTTTTCACAGTTATGCCCGTCTGCTACGCTTTATTTTTTTCACTTGCGATGCAAGTTTATAGACACATCGCCGATAGCTCATATACCAGCCGAAAAGAATACCCGCTTTACTTGCAATCCATTCCTGAACGACTGACTGCTCAATATCCTGCATATTTTGCAATGCGAGCAACTCCTCCTCACTCATATCATCACAACCATCTTCCAATATGCAAATTGCGCCAGAGTGAGAAGCAATATCAGCTCGCGTAACAGCGTGAAAACTTAATAGGCAAACAAATCCAACCAATAAAAGAGTTTTTTTCATAATTAAAGTCCATCAGATTGTAAAAATATGATTATAACTCTTTCTAGTGTGCGTTTTTTTTAATCTCGTTGCAAACGCTCTCGAACAGAACTCACAAATCGATCAAAAACTGATGGCTCCTCTTCAGGATTTGCTAAAACACGAGGACCAGCCGATGCGAGAATTCGATCAATTTCTCTTCCCTTTGATGGAATATGCTTATGCGCAGAGCACCTTACCCCCGGAATAGTATTATCTTTAATTTGAGTAGGAAGCGCATCACGAGAAATTGAATGCCGTAGTTTTACCACAATTCTCCTGCATCCAATGTCGCATCGTTCATTTTCTTTTGTAAGTTTCGCACCGGCAGCATCGCTCTGCTGTAAAAAAGTTTGAAACTCTGGAAATACTGCAAGAATAGCAGACTTTTTTTCTTCAGAAAGCTCCTGGAAATCTCTTTCTGTTGGAGTTATCATTGCAAGTCGAAGAAAATGACTCGAATCAAATCGCAATACAATTGCTTTAATCAGATCCTGATCAGTATCCGCCTCACCAGAAGCACCACTACTTAAAGCACAGACCAATCCCTTATTATTATTATCAGGATTGCTCTCAGACAACTCTGCTGCATGCAAGAAAAAACTAAAAAGCAGTAAAGATAGAACAAATTTCTTACTCATCCTTTTCTCCCTTTAAAAAGAAACTACTTAATTTCGCATCCTAATCAGATTTTGAAAGAAAGTAAAAAGGGGAAATTATTCCATTGCTTCTAATATGCGACGCTTATAAGCCGCTTTATCAGGATGTGTAGGATTTTTTGCAATATCTTCTGGTAGAATACCAGTTTTTCGAAACAATTCTGGATTCCAGCCGGAATAGTTGAGAGCACCTTTTTCTGAAAGACATACAAACTCTCTGCTATCCGAAAAGTCGTTATCAAAAGAGTCGTTGTCCAAAGAGCTGTTATCTGAAGAATTATTCGATTCAGCTACAGCTTGTGATGCGAAAAAACAGGAAAAGAATTTTTTTAAGCGCTTTTTAACACCTGCATGGCATCCTAATGAAACTGCAAGCAAAAGCAAAATGATACCCTGTTTATAATTCATAAGCCCCCCAGCTTGATTTTAATTACAAACTACTGCATATGTACAAAAAAAACTAGGAATACCCCTAATCATCCATGGATTCATCTTGCAATGCCCTACTTACTCGTTCAAACATTGCACCCATTACATTTCCTGATGCTAATTCTGCTTCAGTTGCTCCATCTATTGGGATTTTTCTCAGGGTACCGTCTGCTCCAACAGCCTCTAAAAACAGCAAATTTTCATCACTCCCCGGATCGGTGACAGAGCCTCCATCATCTTCAGATACGCGCACACAGCAGCAAAATATTTTTTTAAAAAAGCTTTTTATGTCCGCATTGCACATAAATGATATTGAAAGCAATACTACAAAAGATAAAATAAAACGTTTCATAGCAACTCTTTCTTTAAAAATCTCTGTTCAAAACTTTTCATTAAAACCCTCACTCAGCCCGATCATTCCCACCTTTCACCATCCTCGCCTAAAACCATAACCCCCCTGCATGATTTTTTTGAACGACTGCCCCGACGCCTTGAAGAGCCTGAATTATCAGAAGGAGTAAAGCGCCCCTCGAGCCCCCTTGGAAACTGCTGTGACTTTTTACTACAGCAGCAAAAAAACTTCTTCATTGTGTCTTTAAATCCCGCTTTGCAGTTGAACAGAGAAAAAAATAATACTGCAAACATAACCATTTTTTTATACATCATACACTTCCATTTGATTTAGATAGAACGATACCCATACACTCAAAAAGAGTATTAAATAGAGTAGATAAAGTAAAAGGATACGAAGATGCCAACGCCCAATAATGCTCCTACCATGCTTGTGATACTAGATGGATTTGGATGGTCCGAAGAAAAAAAACACAATGCTATCGCTCATGCAAATACCCCCCATTTTGATAAGTGGCTTTCAGAGTATCCTCACGCTTTTTTGCAAGCCTCTGGATCAGCCGTTGGCTTACCAGAAGGATTTATTGGCAACTCTGAAGTAGGGCATTTAACGATTGGTGCAGGACGAATAACCAAAAGTCCCATTACCCTTATTGATGACGGCATAAAAAACCTTACCTTCCTTTCAAATCCAGCATTACTTGATACATTTGAGCGAGTAAAAAAAGATAACGGCACATTGCACATCATGGGACTCCTTTCTGATGCAGGAGTACACGCAGATATTCATCATCTACACGCATTTATTAAGGCAGCTCATAATTTCGGCATCCAGAAAATAGCGCTGCATCCTTTTTTAGACGGCAGAGACTCTGCTCCTAAAGCAGCCATAAAATTCTTAGAAGATCTTGAAAAAGAAATCACCGTAACGGGCGCTATTATTGGGTCTATTCATGGACGTTCGTATGCAATGGATCGTGATAAAAATTGGGATCGTACCGAGCAAAGTTACCGAACACTCACGCAGCCCCAAGATATAAAATACGATAATTGGCGCGATGCACTGAATGATTATTATAAAAATGACATTACGGATGAATTCATACCACCAACCCAGCTTGATAAAAATGCAATCATTAAAGATGGCGATGCGGTTATTTTTATTAATTTCCGCCCTGATCGTGCACGCCAACTTGCCGCTGCATTTACGGATACACACTTTGATGCATTTAAAAAAAACCCGCTCAAGCTCAATGGATTCGTAACCCCCCTTTTATACGATAAAAAAGTAAAAACAGACATTATGTATCCAACGCCCATTATTACCAATACACTCACGCAAACACTTGCACAGCATCAAAAAACGATATTCACCATTGCAGAAACAGAAAAATATGCACACGTTACCTACTTTTTCAACGGAGGCAAAGAAACACCAGAGGTAAATGAAAGTCGTTCATTAATTCCTACATTGAATGAAAAAAACAGTAAATGCGCTCCCTGTATGGCAGCAGATCATATCACTAGTACAGTTTTAAGCTCGTTACAACAAAATCCCTGCGACTTTTATCTCATTAACTATGCCAATGCGGATATTATTGGCCACACCGGAGATTTTGATGCAACAGTAACTGCAGTAGAATGCCTTGATAGAAAATTAGGCGAGCTCTATAAGCAAGTAGTAGAAAAAATGAATGGCACACTCTATATCACCGCAGATCATGGTAATGCTGAAGATATGTTTGATGAAAAAACAGGCCAACCCCGCACTGCGCATACTACCAATCCGGTACCCTTTTTATGGATTACTCAAAAAGAGCGTGGAAATGATACGCAGCTACCATTACAGCAGCTGCGTGATATTGCACCATTTATTTTAAAACATATGGGAATTTCAGTTCCCAAAGAAATGGAAGAATAATAGGTAGCCTACTCTTCTTGCTCAGGAAACTCTGCCTCTTGAACGCGCTTCATAATCTCTTCTCTAATTATTTCGGAAGGAACCACCCTTAATAGCGATGTTGGGTCTTCTTGTACAAACCGTAATGCCCCATACACTTCCTGAGATCGCGCTCTTTGACGAGCTCTTTTAAGCATATCTTTTATTTCTTGAGTTCGTGCTAGATCATATGCAGTTTTGCCCCGATTAGTAGCATGATTTACATCCGCACCTGCATCCAATAGCCGCTGCACCATCGCATCATCGTCCGTTGCAGCAGCCGCTATCAATGCAGTAAAGCCAGTATCAGTAGCATGATTTACATCAATTCCATCAACAGCCAATAGCCGCTGCACTATCGCATCATGGTCCGTTGCAGCAGCAAATATCAATGCAGTATCGCCCTGATCATTAGCATGATTTACATCCGCTCCTGCAGCCAATAGCTGCTGCACTATCGCATCATGGTCCGTTGCAGCAGCCACTATCAATGCAGTAAAGCCCTGATCATTAGCATGATTTACATCCGCACCTGCAGCCAATAGCTGCTGCACTATCGCATCATGGCCCCTTACAGCAGCCGCTATCAATGCAGTAAAGCCATCAGTAGTAGCATGATTTACATCCGCACCTGCATCCAATAGCCGCTGCACCGCCACACCATCCCCATCGCTAGCAGCCCTGATCAATGCAGTAAAGCCATCAGTAGTAGCATGATTTACATCCGCACCTGCATCCAATAGCCGCTGCACCGCCACACCATCCCCATCGCTAGCAGCCCTGATCAATGCAGCATGATTTACATTATCAGCAAACGTGTGATATCTCGTCTTTGCGGCTTTGACTGTTAATGCAACTATTCCTGCCGCTACAATGGTATCAATTGCCGCAAGTGCTTTACGCTCTGCTAAAGAACACCCTTTGCCGTGCCTCAAGCACACATAGTTTTTCTTAACACTTAAAAAACGCTTCATTCTAGCAATATCTCTCAACGAAGGAACTTTACTTCTCATTCTTGCTAAAAGTGAAGGAGCTGGTTCTTGCCCTGCCACCTGCCCATGAAAGCCAACTAAACTCAGCAAACCGCTCATAAAAAACAATGCTATAAGACGCTTCATCTTCATACCCCTTTTGTTAGAACCGATACACAACCTACTTATAATACTAATAGTAACAAACCAGAGGGGGATATGCAATGATTTCGGCCATAAAAACAGGGCAATTGCATGATTTATGCCCAATTTAAAAGGGTCTTACTTTTTGCCAACAAAGAGATTTTTTACCGTTCGCCCTGAGCCTGTCGAAGGGTTGGAACGGTCTGAATTTCTATCTTCCCACTCGTATCCTTCGATAGGCTCAGGACGAACGGGATGGGAAACTCCATAAAGCAGGCAGGTGAATCAATAGGCTTTTTCGTGCAATTGCCCTGCCATAAGACGGGCCAACCACGCACTGCGCACACTACCAACCCAGTACCCTTCTTATGGATTACTCAAAAAGAGCGCGGAAATGATACGCAGCTACCATTACAGCAGCTGCGTGATATTGCACCATTTATTTTAAAAAATATGGGAATTGAAATACCAAAAAAAATGGAAAAATGATTACTTTGGCATCATTTCAAGCAGTTCATGCGCTGCTTTTTTGATCTCTTCATGGCCATACTGCCCAGCGCGCTGCTCGGCTGCAATTACGCCACTACGAAAGATCTCTTTGAAGTTACCAATTGGAAATTCATAGCGCTCTTTACTGTTTGCATCTGCATCCATATTAACGCCCAAAAACCAATTGCCGTATTCTTCAAAGCTGTGATCAGCCAAATACGCATCACCCTGCTCAGGAGTTGGTTGATTTGATGCCCAATCGCCAACCAAATCAAATCGTGCCTGCTGGATTAAATTACGCGCGTATTCTGCACCTTTTGCATTGAGTTCAACTGCCATTATGAATCCTTTTTTTGAAATAAAAAATACATTGCTTGAAGCTACTCTAACAAAAAAAGAGTAAATGAATGCAACTACCCGCGGCGTTTTCGCTTGTGCCGAGCACGCTTTGATCGTTGAGGCTTTGGCAATGTGAAAATACGTGGAGTATGCGTTATAGAGCAGTTATATTCAGCCACATATACAGGATCAACGTCACAAGCCTCAGCTCCACTTAAAAACATATTCTCGCATCCCACGCTGTCTGCACAGAATGCCTGAAGTGGCCCAAGCCAATCAGCCTGCGCAATACATCGTGGCGCACAATTTTCTCCATCAAAATAGACTGTTGCCATTCGCAACGGTGTCGCTTGTTGGGTCGGCACCATATCCATTGCAGGGCACGTGGGATTAGTAACATTCGCAGCTTCTGCTGCTTTACCAGAAAGAGCAAGCAGTGCAACAATAAGTGGCATTATGAGTTTACGAACACTAAGACCCCCTTGCGCCTGCTCCGTCTGCCTGCCTTCAATCGGATTTCCCTCATACTCCATTGCCTCGCAGTTCAGACTGTTTAAAATAAGTATTCCAACAAACAGTAGCTTTGCTATTCTCATCTCTCTTCCTTTCAAATAATAGAATTAACGACCACGATGTTTTGCTTGTTTTGGACGCCGCTCTCGAGCTGGACGCGTTGCATTGAATAAATAAAGATGAAAAGTCTTCATAAAAAAACTCCCGCAATAAAAAGATTTCATTGCGGGAGAGTATACAAAATTACTGAACGAATTGTTAATTACGGATAATACTCATAATGAACTTGGCGCCCTTCGATGCCTTTCACGCGCCAACCAACACGATCATACAATCTACGCGAACGAACATTGTGAGGCCACGTTACCATTTCTATTTTTTTAGCACCGGCTTTAATCATCTGATCCATGCCATAGCGCAATAATTTTTCTGCATAGCCTTTGCCACGATACTCAGGGTTTACATCTAGAAAGTTTAAAAACCCTACATCACTGCTCTTCATATACCAGGCAACAAACCCAATGAATGTATCATCAGCATCACGCATAACCTTGATTTTAAGCCGATCGGCATACAGCGGATTTTGCTGTGGCGCACGATATGCCATCATTAATTCTGGAGAGAAAGTTTCTCTGCCTCCCGGAATCAACCAATCCCAATCACGATCAAAAATTGCCATGATATCTTTACCATCTCGATTGATATCAAACTCAATAACTTGTGGGCCGGTTTGCCGCACAAAGAAAAACCAGCCAGCCCCTGAAAGAGCTGCTGCCATAAAAACAATGGCTACTATTTTTTTTATATTTTTTGACATTATTAACCTCTCATTGTTTTTTTGATTTCATACTCAATATCCCACAACATCAGCCCCTTTGCGGGTGCCGTTGGAAGTTGGCAATTTGTTTTACCTGTTTGTAATGCATGCGTAATATCATCAAGTAAAATAGTCTCTCGCTGCGCAGCTGCCAATGCAGCTCCAATTATACGACGCACCATATGACGTAAAAATGATTTTCCAATTACTACTACTCGATACCTCAGAGGATCAGATCGATCTAATCGTATACTCTCAATTATTCTCTGCGTATCATCTCGATCATCGCCAGTATAAAATGCTTGAAAATTATGCGTACCCTCAAACAGCGTGAGTGCTTTTTCAAACAAATCCCAGTCAACCTCACCATATACCTGTATTCCATAGCGAGATACAAACGGCAATGGGCGATCTAAAAATAAATCATACTGATACGTTTTGCGCAATACGTTACCATGCGGATAAAAATCATCGTCATGCTCAAGCGATCGAATCGTAATTGATTCAGGTAATCCATTGTTCCATGCCCACCGCATTTTTTCAGGATCAATTTCTAAATCCGTCTTAAAAACAGCAACTTGCCCATAGGCATGTACGCCAGCATCTGTCTTGGAAGCGCCAAGCAATCGAATTGGTTTTGAAAAAACACGCGCGAATGCATCTTGCAATGTCTGCACAATGGAAGGCTCATCAGGCTGTTGAATCCATCCTGCATATCCCGTGCCGTCATAAGAAATGATTAGTTTGTATTGCTTTTGCATCATACTTACTTCACAAAAAGCTACTTTACTGACAATCCCATCCAGCCTACGTGTCAACATTTATACAAATGTTGCTTACTACGGCGGATATTCTCATCGCCTATATAGCTAGATTTTAGGCGATGGAGAATAAAAACGCCCGCATCTCTGCGGGCGCCTCGTATACTTAGTTATACTGTGCGATATATGGAAGTAACGCCATACAACGAGACTTTCTTACTTGTCGAGAAAGTGCACGTTGGTGCAAATTACAGTTACCAGATATGCGTGAAGGTAAAATCTTACCACGCTCAGTTAAAAAGCCTCTCAAAAAGCCAGCGTTTTTATAGTCGATATCCGCAACAAATGCTGGGGTACCGCAAAAACGACATTGCTTTGCTGTTGAAGAAGACGCACGACGCGTACGTTTTTTTACTAAACGAGCACTGATTTTTAATTTAATTTTCTTAGTCATTTGTATTCCTATCCAAATTATTCAGCTGAAGCAGATTCAGATTCAACTGATTCTTCTTCAGAAACGGTTGCCATTTCAACGTCTTGTCCTGGAGCTGCTTCTTTTTTATCAACTGAAGACAAAAGCCCCTGCATCTTGTTCTTTTTCAAAAAGCTATCCATATCACGTGACTCTGGAGCTTCTTCCAAAGATTTCGGACGCTGATACTCAAGAGATTCACCCTCAAGAGCAGTTACCACATGACGTACTACAAAATTGTTAAGCCTAATTTTAAAGAGCTCATCAACTTGCTTAGTAATTGCCTGTGGAGCTTCAAAACGGATCAAGAAATATACGCCGTAATCATTGTGGCGAATTGGATAAGTAAGCTTATATTTACCCCAGCGCTCAAAAGAAATCACTGAACCTTTTTCAGCAACGATCAATTTATCGAGCTCTGTTTCAAGCTGTTTCATCTCATCCTGAGTAACTTCAGGAACGGTGAGGATCAATACCTCATAACGATGTGACATAAAAAACCCCATACTAATTGGAAGTAATGTGACTATAATGAGGACCATCCTCATTATTTAGTATGCCCCTCTTTTATAGAGGGATCTAGAAATAAAGATACCAAAAAAGCCAGATTTTACCAGCTCTTTTGGTATCTTCTTATAATTCAATAGATATTACGCAAGCTTCTGCTGGCGATGGATCACACGGCCAATAATCCGGAAATGATCCTTTCCACGAACAAGCGCAATAGGCGGCTGTTTGTGGTTAACTGACTCAAGTACAATGAAATCTTCTGTATACGTCACCTGCATGATCGCTTTAACCGGCGTATCATTTCCATATTCAACGGCAGCAACATCGCCAGATCGCGTCCAAATCTCAGGAGAAATGATCAGATAATCACCTTTAACGAAAAAGGGTCCCATCGCATTATTTTCTACACAGAGAGAAAACATCGCATTATCGTTCGAATTTAAAACAGGCACAAAGACATCTTTGTAACCAGTCGTAATTTGCATAAGTTGATTATTATATGGAGAAGGATTTGAAGGGATTTCGCCCACTACCGGTACAACCTGCACCTTTAATTCTACGTCGGATTGCTCCGGCATACTTACATTTTTATCAATATTATCGGTGCGCTGACGGCGTTCTGCAAAAAGCTCAATTGGGCTGAGTTCGAATGCATTTGCCAATTTTCGAAGAGAATCTTCGTTCCAACGGCGAGTACCATTCTTAATGTGTGTCAAATAACTCTCGGACATCCCAGTTTTTTCTGCTAGAATCTTGGTTGTCCACCCTTTTTCCCTGAGAAGCTCTTTGACTCTCAGTTGAGTCGAAGTTGCCATAGGAAACTCCTCTTACTAAAATAAGACTTAAAATAGATATGGTTAAGAACTGCTATATTTTCTAATTGTACGCATTTGGCCCAAATTGTCAAACGAAAGCTGTCCTAAAACCCATGGTAAAACAGACTCTCAATATCAGTAAAAATTTCTACGAAAAGAGCCTCTGGAAGCAGGAAAAGCTCGTTGTTGGCATTGATGAAGTTGGCCGAGGTTGTTTGGCAGGGCCGGTAGTCACTGCAGCCGTAATTTTACCGATAAATAAGACTTCTTCGCTGCTGAAAGATTCTAAAGTGCTCACACTAGAAGAGCGCAATAAAGCGTATGAATGGATCATTCGAAACTGTTATCATCAAATTGGAATTGTACATCATCGGCTCATTGATCAGCATAATATCTATCAAGCCACCAAAATTTGCATGAAACGAGCACTCGTCAATTTATTGACACATTGTAATGATCCAATTGGTGCAATTGTGATTGATGCAATGCCATTAACCCTGGAAAAAACAGGGTTTGGGGCCCTTCCTGTGTATCATTTTTATAAGGGCGAAACGAAATCAAGTAGTATTGCAGCCGCTTCAATTATTGCCAAAGTTACCCGAGATCGGATGATGGAATCATACGAAACACTCTTTCCCGGCTATGCACTCGGCAAGCATAAAGGATACGCGACCCCGATTCATCAGGAAGCTATTCGAAAATTACGAGAATCACTTATTCATAGAACAACGTTTTTGGGTGCGTTTTTAGACAAAGGAACCGATGAAACAAAAAGCCAACAAGCCCTTTGGTGAGGTAATTGAAAGCTCTCTTCAGAGCTTTACTGCCCAAACCTGGCAATGGGATGATTTTCCTGCATATGGATCACTCGTATCAATTGAGCAGCCCCACGGCACCTCAATTGGATTAGTATACGAAGTCTCTACCGGATCGATTGATCCTTCTCGCTCTCCCTTTGCCTATCAAAAAACCGAACAGGAGCTCAAAAAAGAGCAGCCTCAAATTTTTGAATTTTTAAAAACTACGTTTAGCTGCATCACGCTTGGCTCTATCGTACAGGAGCGCTGCCACTACACTGCCCCTTCCCATCCGGCAAAAATTCACAGTTTTGTAACGCATACCAATAGCACGATTTCCTATCAATTTCTTGCCCGCCCTCTCTGGATTCAGCGTCTTTTTGCGCTTGGCGGAATAGTAGCCAACGTCGATGAACTGCTGCTTGCCGTATTTGCCCAGCAAAATAAAGAACAGTTCTTTGATGCGCAAAAGCTACAGGATATGATGCAAACCTACTCTCTTTTAACCGGTAATGATTATCGAAGAATAAAACTCTTTTTAGGACGAGCTGCCCCATTCATTTCGCAATAGCAGGTAAATGAGCTATACTCAAAAGGCATATATCTGACCCAATCAGCAGGAAAAACCAGCATGTTTAGTTTTATAAAAAACAGTCTCAAAAAAATCTACTCCGGCATCACTTCTCAACTGAATACTCTTTTTGGTAAAAAAACGATAGATGAAGCGGCGCTCAAAGAGCTTGAAGTTATCTTGCTCTCCGCTGATACCGGCGTTAAAACTACTCGTTCTATTATTACGCAATTAAAAGAAATGCATGCAGCAGGACAAATAACTGAAGGTGAATCGTTAAAGCAAGCACTCAATGAACTTCTACTCGCTACTCTTTCAAAACCTTCTGCGCCCAAAGAGGGAAACGTATTTGTATTAGTTGGCATAAATGGCAGTGGCAAAACTACCTTTGCTGCAAAGCTTGCTCAGCAGTATAAATCTCTGGGGAAAAAAGTATTACTGGTTGCCGCAGATACGTTTCGTGCTGCAGCGACGCAACAACTTGCACAATGGGCTGAAAAAACTGGCGTTGCACTCGAGCAAGGAACCGAAAATCAGGATCCTGCCTCAGTGGTATTTCAGGGATGTGATCGATTTGAAAAAGAACAGTTTGATATTTTAATCATTGATACCGCTGGTCGCCTACACACTAAATCGCACTTGATGGATGAGCTGGCAAAAATAAAACGAGTTATCGATAAAAAACTCCCATCCCAAAGTATCAATACACTGTTAACCATTGATAGTATGCTCGGGCAAAATTCATTCGAGCAAGCAAAGCTCTTTAAAGAATGCACCCAAGTAGATGGAATCATTCTGACTAAAATGGATGGAACTGGTAAAGGTGGCATTGTCTTTGCCATAGCTGATGAACTTACGATTCCAATCTGGTATCTTACCTTTGGTGAACAAATTGAACAGTTAAAACAGTTTGATAAAAAAGAATATGTTACAAATCTTTTAGACGCGTGAGATCTATGAAATTTTTTAAAGAAGCCCTTATTACACTCTGCCTTGCTCTGGGATTATTCGCTGCATACTATTGGTTTACCACCACTAATGATGTCATAGTAGAGAGCAATCGCATTACTGATATCTACAACTACATCAAGCCGAACGAATACAATAAAAATCTTTTAGTTATATTCGATATTGATAACACTGTTGGCAAACTTTCAACTGAATTAGGAAGCGATCAGTGGTTTTATGCAAAAGTAGATAATCTGAAAGCATCAGGCAAAACAGTTGATGAGGCAATACAGCTTGCTCTTCCTGAACTGTTTCATGTTCAGTTTCATAGCTGGATGGAGCCAGTAGAAAAAGATACCGTACAAGTAATCAAAAATCTGCAAGATAAGGGCGTAACTGTTATTGCGCTTACTGCTCGATCTCTTGAGCTCACTCAACGCACCATAGAACAACTGCATCACATGGGAATTTATTTCACCAAAACCGATCCCTATGAATGTCCCCTTACGCATGGCCATGGGCACGGAAAGGCCGGGCTCTATATTGATGGCATTATCTTTAGCGGCAATCACAGTAAAGGCGAAATGATTGTCAGTTGGTTTAAGCAAATTAAATATCGTCCGAAAAAAATTATTTTTATAGATGATAAATTGAAAAATTTACAATCAGTGGAAAAAGCGCTTCACAATAGAGATTATCCATTTATTGGTATCCGCTACGGGCATGAAGATGAACTGGTTAAAAACTTCACTCTTGATTCTGTTGCTGATGAAGAAGCTGCCTTTTTTGCAGAACATCCATTTGAAGGCACAGTGCTCGAAGGTACTGTTGTAGCTCACTAAAAATAAAGGGCTCATGATGAATGCAGATGTTTCTATTGCCACTCTTATTCAAACAATCTCACAAGAATTAAGTCGTAAGTACCAAAATGAACTGTTGTGCACGCAATATGCATGGTGGGTATTGGAAGCAATTACACAAAAAAATAAAGCGACGCTTCTTGCGCACGATTCAATTGCGCTTACTCCTGAGCAAAAGGACACCCTTAAAAATTGGATAGATAAACAGGTGGAAGACAACATCCCTCTACAATATCTTATTGGATCTGTCCCGTTTGCATCGTGTGATATTTTAGTTGAACCACCAACGCTTATTCCCCGTCAAGAAACTGAAGAGTGGTGTGTTTCAATTATCGAACAGTTAAAGCAGCTTGGCGATCAGCCATTGCATATTCTTGATTTATGCACTGGATCTGGCTGCATTGCCCTTTCGCTTGCAAAAGAACTTCCACATGCGCAGATTTATGCATCAGATATTTCTGATACGGCACTTGCACTTGCACAAAAAAACGCTGCGCACAATAATCTAAAATCAATTCAGTTTCTTTCTTCTGATTTACTCTATGATATTCCAAAAAAATTACAGTTCGATATCATCATTTCTAACCCTCCCTATATCTCATCACAAGAATGGCAAGAGGTTGACGCTTCAGTCAAAGAGTGGGAAGATCCTATTGCATTACTTGCTTCAGACGAGGGATTAGGAGTTGTTAAACAACTCATTACTCAAGCAAAGACTCACCTGAAACCTCATGCGGAATTGCAAAAATATGGCATACCGCAACTCATTATTGAAATAGGCTATCAGCAAGGAGCGGCAGTTAAAGCGTTGTTTGAAAAAGAAGGATTTTGTAATGTCATCGTTAAGAAAGACATGTATTCACAAGATCGCATTGTGGTAGGATGCATTACCAATGATGGATCGCCAAGAGAGTCATGAAGCATTTTCTGTTATCTTTTCGCCCCGAGCAATAACGGGCGCTTTTATTACGCAAAATCAGCACAACGGCACACTGCGACTGCGCTCATTGCATCATCATCGTTTTTCCAATCTTGAACTCGAGCGGCTCACTCTCTTTAATCCAACAGTTGTTGGATCGCTTATTACGCAATGGTATAAGGAAAGCAGCACAACAGCGCCTCTTTTTTTTGCGCTGCATGGACCAGCCCTCGAAGAGCACATGCTTCTTTTGCATACCGCGCACCCAACCAATGCACAGTTTCCTATTTCGCACGCACCGCATATGCATTGGAAGCATACGTATCTTTATTCACTTGATCATCAGCATTGCTTTTATTTGTGTGGCATTCCAAAACCGCTTCTGTTTCAGTATCAACTCATGGCAATTACGCATGAACTTCCACTGAGCATCCTCACCACAGAACGTATGGCACTTGCCCATTGCTACCGTGCAATGAATGGCACAGCGTATCGCTCTGCTCAGCTTGCACAGGCACTGCAAATGCATAATAATCGAATTGAACAGCTCTTTTTTAAAGAAGATCTTTCTCGCCTTCTTCTTGTGCCAACCGATATTACCATTACTGATGATGCCCGCCTTGCATTACTCACGGCATGCGGGCTATTTGCAATGCAAGGAGCATCATGAAGCAGATTAATTTTGTCTCCCCTATCTCAAAAGAAATAAAAAAAGAAGTTAAAAGATGGATGATTATCAGTGGGATCTTAACAGTTGCGATTATACTGTTTATCAGCATTTCTCTCTTTGCGCACTGTTACCACTATTATTTATTGCAAGCGCAACGAGCACAAGCAATGGAAGATCATTCTCACTGTGTATTAGTACTGCAAACACAAAAAGAAAAAGATTCTACCAATAGTAGTCGTTCAGATCGGCTTGATCGCTTACACCGATATCAACACCAACCAGAATCTATTGCGAACAATCTCCGTGCATGTAATCAAAAAATTGGAACTGGTGCATTGCAATCCTGCACGCTTTCAAAGCAATCGCTTGAACTTGCGTATAAAAGCGCCACAATTGCACAGGCTCAAAAAACAATGGATGCTTTGCAAAAAATACCAGGCATTTCTAATCTAGAGCTGGTTGCATTGCAACGGCACACAAGTGGAGTGATCAGTACTATTCGTGCAAAGGTTATGAAAAGCTGAATGCCTTATTAATCTGTATTGTGACGCTTTGAATATTCTATTTTCTACAACGCTTTTTGTAATCTCTCATTCTCAACTTCGCCCCTCCGCGGGGAACGCAAATGTATTGCTTGCCCAATACATTTAATACAAGGGCACATAAGAGAAGCATCTCTTATGTATCTCTCTACGCTTGAAACGCTTTATCATTCGCCTATTACCACATTCAGTTACTCACATTTTCTTCCGCTGAATCGGCTCAGAGAGCTGTCAAGCTAGATCAGATTCGCTTTATATATAATTGGTAGGTTTGAGCGTGAGCGAATACGCTCCATTCAAACCTTCATTATTTTGTGTAAATAAAACTCAAGAATCATTCGCGATTGCATGCCCTCTAAGCCGCAGTTACATAAGTATGATTGATATTCTCCAAGCAAGGGAAGGCGCATGGGGAAGCATTTCAATCGCAGAGAGATATATAAGAGACACTTCTCTTATATGCCCTTTTAGTTGAGGTATTTTGGGCAAGCAAAATACTTCATGCTGCCTGCAAAGGCCACCATGGTAATAAAAAATTAAAACCAATCGGTAGAAAAACACACTGCGAAAGCATCACTAAAAGTGATCTCTTAAAAATCATCCGATGCATCACTGAGCACTCGTCGATAGGTATCAAAATCACCAAGAATTTTTCCAATACCACGCGCCACACTTACCAATGGCTCATTTGGAATAGTAACCGGCACACCAAAGCGTTGTTCCAATCTCTCTTTCATTCCTGGAATAAGCGCACCGCCGCCAACTAATAAAATTCCATTATTTGCAACGTCACCACTTGCTCGTTGTGGCAATTTGCGCATTACCGCATGCGTTGCATCAAGAATTTGCTCAGTGCATTGTTGTAATGCGTTTACAATATCACGGGTTGAAATAGAAATTTTACGTGGAATTTGCTGCAGCATATCCATACCCGCAATCTCAAGTTTGAGATTTTTATCTTCTGAATCATCAGCCTCATCTAAATACACCGCACCGATTTTGCACTTCACATACTGTGCTGTTTCTTCATCAACTGAAAGTTTAAATTGTGCACGTACATAATCCAAAATAGCTTTATCCATCGCATCACCTGCAATAGTGATCGCTGATTGTGCAAGTGTGCCATACTGCGCTACGGCAATAATATCAGTAGTGCCACCGCCAATATCAATTACCATGCTCACTCGATCACCGCCAATATCTAATCCTGCCTCAATTGCTGCGGCAATTGGCTCTTTAACAAGCAATACATCTTGAGCACCCAATGCGTGTGCACACTTTTCTATCGCTACACAATCACCCGCATTCACACCACATGGAATACCAATAACCATTTTCATTGAAGTAAGAGCTCCAGTAGATATTTGCGCATCCTTAAGCATTGCTTCTATAAGCGCATGCGTAGATTTTAATGAATAAATCACCCCATTTTGAAGTGGACGTACTGCCACAATCTCTTCAGGGCATTTTCCTATTTTCTCTAACGCACACTGCCCATAACAAATAAGATTTCCGGTATCGCGATAATAGCAAACAGCCGAAGGATGATTAGAAACTAATTGTACTTTCCCTTCAGCATTCAGTACTACAATAGAATTTCGAGTTCCTAAATCAAGCCCTACCAATTGCGTCCAAAATGTTGGCATTGAAAGTGCATGAATCTGCACCACAATCAAAGTCAAAAATAAAGTGTATGCAAAAAAACGTTTCATACTATACCTCGCGCTGTAAGTAAAACAGATGAATTTCATTGCATTAAAAAGTAGTCGGCATTGTCTTTTTCGTCAATTACAGCCAATTTTTATGACATGCCGATAAAATATCTGTAGAGTAATAAATGAACCATTTACGAGTGAGATTATGGCAAAAATAAAACAGTTATCCGCACACGAAGCACAAAAAATTGCAGCCGGCCAAGTAGTAGAACGTCCGGCAAACGTAGTAAAAGAACTTCTTGAAAACGCACTCGATGCGGGTGCTGATTCTATTTGCTTGTATATCGAAGATGGCGGCAAACAGCTTATTCGTATCGTAGACAATGGTTGCGGCATGGATCAAGAGGATGCACAGCTTTGTTTTGCAAAACATGCCACCAGTAAAATTGAATCCGTAGATGAGCTTACTTCTTTAACCACATTTGGATTTCGCGGCGAAGCACTTGCCAGTATTGCAGCAGTAAGCAAAGTAACGCTTTTAACAAAGCAAACTGATGCCTTAGAAGGATTAAAAGTAACGGCACTTGAAGGCACAATTAGCGTTGAGCCTGCAGGCTGCCCACAAGGCACTGATATTGTTGTACACAATCTTTTTTATAATGTGCCCGCTCGAGCAAAATTCTTAAAAAAACGTGAAACTGAAACCCGCCATATTATTCAAGCTGTACAATCAATGGCATTTGCCTACCCTCATTTACATCTGCAACTCTACGTTGATGGTAAGCAGCTTTTTAATTGCCCATCACAAGAAACAATGCTGCAGCGAACTGCGCAGCTTTGGGATGCAAGCACTGCAAAGCATATGATGCCTATTGAAGCCACTCGCAGCGATAAAGGTATTTCACTGTGTGGTGCAATATCTAACCATCAATGGTTTCGCTATGATCGCAGTGGTATTTTCTTTTTAGTAAATAATCGATGGGTAAGTAATATTGGCCTGAGCCGTGCATTGGTAAAAGGATACAATAACGTAATCCCAAGTGGGCGCTATCCGATGGCTGCAATCTCCATCATGATTAATCCTGCATTGATTGATGTAAACACGCATCCAAGAAAACAGGAAATCACGTTCGCGCATCCACGAACCATTGAGCAGCTAATCCAAGATACCGTTCGAAAAGCGCTTGAAGCGCATGTATCAAAACAGATTAAAAAAGATGTTTCTTTCTATCAGCCATCGCCAACCGTGTATCAATCTGCAGAATCAATATCATTCACTCCGGCATCATTTGCATCGGATGTAAAAGATATTACTGCGTTTGAGGATATGCCACTACCAGAACCGCGCACTGTACAATCAGTATCATTTGCACCCACGGCAGAGCCTGCAGTAATTGCATCGCTGAAAGAAGCAGCAATGCCCATCATTGAAACTCCGCAAGAATTGCATACCGTTATCGGGCAGTTTGCAAAAACTTATATTTTGATTGAGCAGGAAGAAGGACTCTACTTGGTAGATCAGCACGCTGCGCATGAACGCATTTTATATGAGCAGTTTGCAAGTAGATTTAAAGATATTCCAACGATCAATTTAATGTTTCCGCAATTGATTAATTGCTCGCAAGATGATCGCGCAATCATTGAGCCACACTTAGATCTATTCTCACAACATGGCATCTCAATTGAACCATTTTCAAAAGAACAGCTCATTATTCAATCAACACCCGTACATCTGAAAAACGCACCGTTACAAGAAATGATTCTGACTGCAATTGGATGGATTAAAGAGCTCAGCCATGTAGATAAAGAACAATTTCATAAAACGATTCATGATAAACTTCGCGCACAAATGGCATGCAAAGCGGCAGTAAAGGCGGGCGATGTGCTTACTCTTTCTCAGATGCAAGAACTGATGAAAGATCTGCACACCACCCCTAATCGTTTTTCATGTCCGCATGGCCGGCCAACCGGCTGGATGCTTTCACTCCATGATATTGAAAAAACATTTCGTAGAAAAACGTAAGTTATCCGGCAGCAAATCCAGCATATCGTCCTGCTGGAGTAAACAATGCTTTCATCTTCAAATACGCGGCATTGTCTGCAAATTCCTCGTCTAATAAATCTAATAAAAATGTTCCTATTGCGCGTTTATTATTTTCTGATCGAGCGAGAGAAGAATCATGAATTCTTTGAACCATATCCACATTCAAAAAAGCCCCATTGTCTACAATCGCTTCATCCAAAGCTTCAGTAAATAAAACAATATCAGCATTCGGTTGATTCATTAAATCTACAACGGCCTCAGCATAAGTTGCATATTGAGGTTGCTCTTCTTGAGATACTGTCACACCACCATTCGGATTAACACCTTGCGCTCCAGACTCAGCTTGACGCCGTGAACGCATAATCAGTGCAATTGCAGCAATCAGTGCTGCTGCGGCAGTTACAATAAGAGCTTTTTTATTTGATTTTAATGCTGATTCAAAACGTGCCTTTGTAGTGTTAAAACGTTGCAAAGCAGTTTTATAATCAACTGATGGCATACTCATTTTTGGTACGCGTGGCATATATGATTTTACTCGATCATACATTGCCTGCGCAGAAATCCCTGCAAACAAACTCAACGCGCATACTGCGTGTAATACTAACTTCTTCATACTGCCCCCTTTTTTAATTACTACCTTTTTTTAGGAATCACTCTCTTCATCATCATCTTGACCAAAAAATAGATCAACTTCATCACCATTTATTGTCACATCAATATCAAGCTCTAAATCTTTATTAAGACGCCCTTGTGGCACTTCAAAAAATGCCGTTTTACGATCTGCCGATCCATCAACACCCGTTATACGGACAGTAGTAATAGTAAATTTTCGAGACTTGAACTTGAATGATTTTTCTTTATCCGCCTTAAGCAGATATGGCTTTCTTGCAAGTTCATTATTAGAAAAAAATTGAATACGAAAAGAAGTAGCGTTTCCATACTTCATTTTTGTTTTATTATCAATCTCAATTTTATATCCATACATACTTGCGCATGATGCAAGCGCAAAAAGCGCTACTAATGCTTTCTTCATACCAACCCCCTTTATTTACTACCTTTTTTTAGGAATCACTCTCTTCATCATCATCTTGACCAAAAAATAGATCAACTTCATCACCATTTATTGTCACATCAATATCAAGCTCTAAATCTTTATTAAGACGCCCTTGTGGCAC
>Ga0233415_10000023_pt1 | contig 69933 bp, 174 predicted proteins | sample Na_anoxic_12_MG_FD_188631 | JGI IMG/M metagenome (GOLD analysis project Ga0233415, IMG submission 188631) | Seawater microbial communities from Saanich Inlet, British Columbia, Canada - Na_anoxic_12_MG | ecosystem: Environmental > Aquatic > Marine > Inlet | place: Canada: British Columbia...
CTAATCCTTATAATGCTACAAGAGCCAATGAAAGAGTGATTGAAGCTCAAAGAGTTTATGATGAATGGAAAGAAGTTAAAGATTTTGCAGTTGATACTTTTTTAGATATGATAGATAAAGAGGAAAAAAATGAAGAAACTACTTAAAATTTTGGCTATGATTTTATATATTCCAGTTATGGTCATATTAATTCCAATCGTAATTTTGTATTTACTTATATCTGTACCTTTGGTATGGATATTAAATACTCTTGATAATTAAAATATTTTTTAAAGAAAGGAAATGAAAAAATGATACCATTACCAATAGTTATTGTATTAAGCTTAGTATTGATAGTAATAGGAGCTATCCTTACATCAGAATTTTCAGAAAAAATTGGAAGTTTTTTGATGATACTAGGACTTTCAATAGGTCTATATATATTTTTTGATAAACCTATAGTAGAAAATTCTATAGAGGGGTATTACAACATAAATACCGTAACAAATAAAGAAGTAACGACTCAAATTTGCGTTGTAAATGATAAGATTATGAATATAACAGATATTTCTGGTAGCATATTTCCAGAAGGAACAATAGCTCAAAGAAATCAGAAATCTTATAAAGTAAAACGCATAATAGATTGGTGCAAAAATGATGAATATTCTTATGAATACGTTTTATCGTCTGATAAAAAATATAATGAAATTTTAAAAGAAAGGAATTAAAAAAATGATACCATTTATTTTCTTTATCCTATTGGGTATATTACTTATTATTGCTGGCGTTGCTATCATGTCAGAATTCTCTGTCAAGGTAGGATTAACTATGCTACTTATTGGGATAATGTCATTGGTTACGTTGATAATAGATAAGCCTCAAAAGATTTTGGAAGTAGAGGGTTATTACAATATAAATACTGTAACAAATAATGGAGTAATTGCCCAAGTCTGTATTATCGATGATGGAAGTTTAAATATTACAAGTTTATTCGGCAAGATTTTTCCGGAAGGGACAATAATGGAGAAAACCATAAAATCTTATAAAAATGGACCCATAGTAGATTGGTTACTATCGTCCGAAGATGGTTATGAATGTATCTTACCAACTGATAAAAAATATAATGAAATTTTAAAAGAAAAGGATTAAAAAAATGGGAATTTTAACAATAATTGCAATAGCATCGATATTAGTTATGTTGGTTCTAGGATTAGCTTTAGCAATGAGTGATGATGCTTGCGGTATCGTCTGTTTTATATTGATAGGACTTGTTATGTGGGGCATGGTGAAAGGCTCTAAAACAGAATGGAAAAAGGAACCTTTTAAATATTATCCTATAAAAGTACAAAAGCTAGAAGATGGGGCAGAGAGGCAGATATGTTTCATAGATAACAAGATAGAGAATCTAACACAAACATTTAATAAAGTTTTGCCATCAGATGCTATCGTTGTCAAGAATAAAAATATACCTACTGAGGTAGGGGCGTTCAAATGGGGAATTGGCGAGAAGTATTTTTATTCTTATATTTTGCCAGAATCAAAAAATTATCAAAATGCTAAAGAGAATTTAGAGACACTAAATGTGGAGTAATTATGAATCTAGAAAATTTTAGAAAAGATGTTGATGAATTTAAAACATTATTTTTTACATCTGTTAATATCCTTAGGGCAAAGTATTATCCAGATTCATATGAGTGTACTTCTTATGAATTAGATTTAGATTATTACAATCAAACTTATAAAAATATAATAGATGTTAATTTTTCTATCCACGAAGATGATGGAGGGAATTTATGGGTGTCTTTTCCTGATACGATTATCACAGAAGAAGGATTAAATAAATATATAGAAGATAGAGATAATGAAATCCTTGAGGCAAAAAAGAAAAAAGAATTAAAAGAACAAGAAAGTGTTCTTTTCAAGCTTAGGGAAAGACTCAAAAAAGAAGAAAAAATCTATATTAAAATGAAGGGATAGTAAATGGCTAAGAAATACGGAAAATTCACTTATATAGATATAGAAGATGATTTTACAGTTCTTTGGGGAAGAGAGGAATGCGGATGGGGAGAATTTACTTTCTTCCCCAAAGAAGGTGAGATACATTGCGATAATGAATGTATGTCTAAAGAATTTCTAAAAGAGACACTCTGCGAATTAGTAGATAGGTCAGAATTTAGATGGGACGAGAAAAAAGAGTTTAAAGATAAAGATGAATCGCTTAGTCATGTTGTTAAGGTCGTAAAAACTTATGAGTTTTATGATATTCCTCGTCTTTTTATAGGCAGAGATATAATGGGGAATTATTATATGGTTCTGAGTATAGAAGAGACTAAAGATGAACTAACTTGGTTATATTCTAAATTAGATCTTTGGGTTTTATTTAAACTAGAAGGGAGCGTTATAGAGAAACCTACTCTTGAACTTTATACATTCTTTAAGGAAAATGAAAATAGTTTTATCGTCAGGCAAAATCAAGAAGATGAAATTTCTATTAAAAGGATAACAGACATACCGGATAAATGGTTGCCTGAAAAGGGAGTATTCTTGAAAAATAATAAAGAGGAATAATTTTCCAGCAAAATAATTTTTAATTTTAGGATAGTTATGGATGATAAATATATAACATTAGATGATGATATAATAAGTCAACTTAGTGCTTTTCCTAATTTAGTTGAAGATGGAGAAGTATCTAAAAAAGTATTAGATAGTATAGAGTACATATTAGATGCTAATTATTTTATCAAAGATAAATCTCCTATAAATACCTTTAAAGGGCTGTTTGTAAAAAAAACATGTCATTATGCAGGAGTTGGGTTTAGGACAGAAATAGGTTTAATATATCAAGATTATTATTCATCAGACGGTGAGACTCATTATGTTGATTATATTATAGTAGATGAAGAAACTAATCAATATATTGGTAATGCTGACAATTATGGCTTAAATCCGTATGGTCAATGGACTCTTTCCGCTGACATAGGGAATTTAGGATATTTAGGATAATTATGAATAAAAAACAAAATAAAGAGAAATGGATTTGGCAACAGGAAAACTTAGCATTGCAAGTTGAATTGCATATTGACAAATTAATGTTACAAAGATTAGTGACTCCGACAGATCTATCTATTAGATTAGGGAAAAAAAGAAATTATATTAGTAAATTAGATTATGGTAAATTAACCCTAAGACAAATATCTGATATATTTACTGCCTTAGATTCTACCTTAACTGTTGATACTATTGATGGAACAGTTTTCCATACAAATATAAAATAATTTTAATAAAGGAAATAATTATGTACGAAGGTTTGCTAGATGGGATAGGGGCGTTAATCAAATTTATGTTTATACTTCTTTTGGTAACAGTACCTCTTGGAATATGGAAGCTTGTTGATATCATTAGATGGATTTTTTAAGAAAAGAAATAATTATGGAACAAAAAGAAACTATAAAAGTTTTAAAAAAAGCTTTAAACAATATCAGATTGGTAGCAAAAGTAAGTTCGACAGATAATCTTTTTCTAGATGGAACGATAGAAGACTTAAGAAAGAGTAGAATTGCTTTGTTTCATAATATGGAAGATATTGAAAAGTATTCTAAAGAAATTCTTGATGAATTAGAGGGTTGTAATTGTAATAATTGTACTTGCGGAAAGGATTAAAATGGTATCTTTTATAGTGGCAATGGGTGTGATGATTTTTTGGGCTCTTGCAGTATGTTGTATGTTAAAATATCTTAATGAATAAAATTAAAGCCTTATTGATAACAAGTAATAGGGTTTTTTTATTTTCCAGCAAAATAACATTATTTAACAGTATAAATGTTAATAAATTAAATTAGAAAGATAATTATGAATTCATTGAAAATAGATATTAAAGAAGGAACTAAAGTAGTTATGGAGGGGCCAGGACCTGAATCGGAAAGAGTTGTTACAGTTGTCGGAGGATTCGGTTCCTATGCAGATACAATGGGAACTGCTTTGTTTGTTAATTACAAAGGTGATGCTATCAGATTTGATTCTATGGAGATAGAGAAACTTCATGAAGATAAATAACAGGAGTAATTATGCCAAAAAAACATAAAAAATATAAAAAATGCAGAGAATGTAGATACCACTCTATTTTTTGTTATTGTAATCATGGTTATCTTTGTAAAGCTACAGAAACAACTCTCGATAGAATGAGGCTTTGCGAAGATTTAAATAAAAATGGTGATTGCGAATTATATAAAACTGCATGGCTCCATAAAATTTTTAATTGGTAAGGAATATGCAAAGATATCTTATTCAATGCAAAAATGATAGTATTGCCTATTTAGACGAAAGGAAGGGCAAATAATATGAATGGTACGGAAATATTATTGATAATCTTTTTAATATATATAGTTTCTATTATAGTAAATTATAAAATAACTATGGCTTGCCTTATGAATACGGATAATGAGACAGGCATAGAAGACAGTAAGGCGTATAGATCTTCCTTTTTTGCATTTTCAGCTATACCTGTATTTGGGTCTTTGATGACTTGCGTTATATTAATTGTTACACTAAGAGATAAATGGGAATTATCAAAGAAAATAAAATCATTTAGTAATCTACTTCTTTTTATCCCTAAAAAGATACTTGAATTCGTTTTGTTTATAATCGAAATAATACCGCCTAACACAAGAATAAAAGAAAGGAAATAAATATGCTATTTTGGATAATCCTGTTGAGCTATATTTTATCTACTCTTATAATCTATAAATTAATGTCGATTCTTATGAAAGATGAAGTATATAGTAATTCTGATAAATATCTTATATTAGGGTTCGCGTCTTTGCCTATTGTTTCCTTATTACTTTTAATAGTTTTCGCAATAATGGCTATAAAAGATAAATGTAATTTAGTTTTTAAAAAAATAGGAAGTTTTACTATTTTTCTGCCTAAAAAAATAATATCATTTATTATGCATCTAATTGATGTTATACCTCCCAATACTAAATATAAAGAAAAGGAGTAATTATGCTATTTTGGATTTCAATGTATATTTTACATGTTTTAATTAGTTATAAGTTATTTTGTATATCTTGGGCTTTAAGTTTTGACATAAAAGATAAAGATAGAATCTTTTTCCTAATTATTTCACTTATGCCTGTTATCGGAATTTCAGTTGGTCTTATTTTTCTAATTTTTGGTCTACTCGAAAATGATGAAACTAGAGGTAAAATAGGGAAATCCTTTAAGAAGCTTTTTTATTTTCCAGCAAAAATGATTAAATTTCTTTGGTCTATTGTAAGAGAGTTCTTAAAAGTAATTGAAAATATACCACCAAACCCAAATAACGATATTTAAAAGAAAGAAAAATTATGTGCACATTAATAGATAATCTCAAATTGAGAAAACCCAAAACTAAAAAATTTATCGCATATAAAGTTTTTGATGGATGGGGCAATGAACCATATAGCTTTTGTGGGGATGTTAAGTTCGAATTCGGAACAACTGTATGGGATGAGGAAATAGCAAAACGAGATATTAATGATCAATCTGGTTTCCAAATGTTTGCGTATAAAAAAGACGCAATGAAATACGCCGCATGTAGAGATTATGTATGTAAAGTAGAAGTTTTGACTAAAGATATTGCTAAAGTAGGATATGCTGGAATCTTCATGGGAAGTGCTGAAATCTTCATACGCATAAACGGTGAATTTAAATACGCTAAAGCATATGAAGTAAAAAAGTTTAAACTATTTAAAAAGAATTGGAACAAAAAAATAACAAAAATACAATTTTCGCGGAAAAAATAATATGGATACAGAAAAAGAAATTATAAGATGTGTTGATAGCATAATAGAATCAAAAGATAATATTATTAAACAGTTAGAAGCTAAAATTTATCTACTAGAAGTAGAATTAATTCGTAAAGATGAAAAAATTGATCTTACAAAATTAGCTTTAATTGATGCCTTGAAAGAGAGTAAAAAATGATTAAAAGATTTAGAAAATATAGACCGTATGCATTATTCGATATAGATGATAAACTATATGTATTACTGCAAATAGGTATAGGATCTTGGGTTCTCGTAAATATTGATAAAAGATTGCTCAATAATGGAATGAATACGACTACTATTAATTATATAAAATATAAAGATCTTATAAAATTAACAGAAACTGACAATTTTAAGTTTTTGGGTTATCTTGAATATTCCGTACCTGTAAACGAAATCCAGCAATATATATTTAAAATGCTTATTGAAAAGAGTAAAAAATGAAAGATATAAATATAACAATTTCAGGACAAGTAGGAGCAGGAAAAACTCTTATTTGTCAAGTAATAGAAAAAGCATTAAAAAAACATAAGTTTAGTAATGTATCTATAAAAGGAGAAGAAGAAAACAACCTTGTAGAGGTAGAAAGACATTTTAAAGATAAAGTTAAAGAAAATAAAGATAAGATTAATGTCTCTATGACAACTCAAAATACAATAAAAGAAGTTGTTAAGAAATCTTGCCTTTATCATGAATCTTTTGTAGAATATCCATTCCAAAAGAAAAGACCCGAACAAAGAGTAGAAGATTTTGTAGATGATATAGGGATAGATAATGTTATATCTATTTCAGAAATAGAACATAGAATTACAGTTTGGTATAGGAGGATGATATGATTTGGATAATGTTAATCGTAATTTACATACTGTCAGTTTCAATTTGTTCTCTTAATACTGATATGCTATTTGAAGGGAATAAAATCTTAAAAGCCATAAGTTATGTTCCTGTCTTAAATACTATCTATGCTCTACTATTATCTTTACTAATCTATGCATGTTAATTTTCCAGCAATATAATTTTAAATAATAGGTGAAATATGAAAGCAAGAATAATAAAAAGAACATTCGTAGATGGCAGAGTAATATATGTCATTCAACAAAAACATTCTTTATTTAGATGGTGGTGGGTGGATGCTTGGATAAATAGTTGGGACGGAGCATATTGCGAAGATTCATTCTCAACTCTAGAAGAGGCTGAAAAGAACCTATGCTACTTCGATGGAACAAAATGTAAAGAAGAAGTTATTAAAAATTATTAATTTTATCGAAAGAATAAAATGACTCCAGATGAAGCAAAAAAAATAGCAAAAAAAAACCTGTCTATTAATATCAGTAGAATAATTGATGAACTTATTATAAAAATAGATGAAATATTAGTAAGAGAAATAGATGGACTTCTTGAAGGAGGTTTTCAGAGCTTTAAAATGGACGATTTCTCCAAATATCATCTTACAAATAATGATTTAAATATGTATAGGAACAACAGAATGAGAGTAATAGAAGGAATTATAAGGATTTATAATAACCAAGGATGGAAAGCTAGAAAATTAACAGATGTATGGACTATCGCTATAACAATAAGAAAGGCTGAATAATGAGTAAATCTAAAGAAATGATGGATTTAATAAAAGAGATTTCAAAAGAATATCTTGATGATATGAGACGGGCAGCAGATGGAAAAGAAAAAACTTTTGATGAATTGATAGATGAAATAATTAAAATTGATACAGCAAAACTTAAACTGGATTTTATCTTTATGAATTCTATGGATGATTACCTATGTCTTACCTCTATGGCTTATTATCATAATATTAGAGGGGTATTAAATGATACCGGAAAAAATCTAACGGACTCGATACCTCTATTTCAAGAAACAGAAGGTTTCGATGCGATAAAAGGTCTTGAATCGGCTATGAGAATAATCGACAACACCAGATTAACTATGGAAAATCTATTAGAATCAGATAACAGAAAGGTTTAAAATGTGTATAGAAAAACTAAACACCCCAAAAAAACATCAAGAATTAGTAGGAAAATTGACTTTCCCTGTCACTATGTATAAAGTAGTATCTCTTAGGAATAATCATGTAGGACCGGCATACGGAAGAATAGGAGAGACGGAACTTAGTGAGCAAAAAAAGTTTAATATGTGTATCGGTAAAAATCATGCTATAGAAAATACGATTTATGTTGGGAGAAAGAAATCATATACCTCTGGATTTCATATTTTTAAGAGAAAAATAGATGCAGAAAGATTACTTGAACTTTTTAATAAAATTGAGAATAGTGGAAAACAGTCAGTTATGCCTGTAATAGTGGAAAAACCAGAACATTTGACTTGTTCGGGAATGGAAACTCCTAGGGTTTCTGTGTATTTTAGAGAAGCTACAGGAGATACCAAAAAAACAGTTTATGTAGCATCGGAAATTGAAATTGATAAAGAAGACTATAAAAAGGCTTTGAATAATGAAAACTCTTGATAATGAAAATGTAGAAATAGGAATGGATATTTTTAGTATCTATACCCCTTTTAAGGCTCTTAAAGTAGAGGGGATTAAAGATTCCTTAAAATACGTCACCGTAGGAGGATTAAAAACAAGCTTAACAGTAGATCTACCTCCTGAAATATTCTGCAAATGTCAAAAAAATGCTATTAAAAATTCTCCGAATCTATTTAAGAAAAATATAGATGAAATAAAAAAACAATTGGAAGAAATAGATAATAAAATGAAAATAATATTGGAACTTATCTAAGTTAAATAGATATCTAACATTTTAAAAAGTTAGATATCTATTTGATAAGATATTTCTGAAAAAACCTTATAAAGAAAGGTTATGAGTTTCTAATATTCTAAAAAATTTCAATAAATATTGGGTTCTAAAGGAAATAAACGGGATTTTAGGTTATAATCCTCATTTTAATAAATATAAGGATTATAAGGCTGATTATGATTAAATATGATAAATTTAAATACGAAGCTCTCGACTCTAAAGGGAATACAATAGAAGGAACAATAGAAGCCCCTAACCAAAAAGATGCCATTTGTCAGATAAGAAATAAGGGACTATTCCCTACTAAAGTAAAAGGCATTTTGACCGTTTGTAGTAACCTTAAAATAGATAAACTTAAAAAACCTCTTATAAACTATATAGCTGATATATTCTTTGCTATAGGAAATTCAATTAAAAAGTAATTTTCCAGCATTATATCATTATTTTATGTGATAATTGTTAATAATAATGATTAGAAAGGGAATAACAAAATGTGGATATATTACTATGCAACTCACGGACCAGGGCATCAATCAACGACAGCAGATTTTATGGAATTTTCAGATGATTATACAAGAGAAGGTATAAAAGATTATCTGTTCGATTATACTCTATCTGATCTATATAATATCTCTCTTAGATTCTGGAAAGTAGAAAGACCATCCAAGACTTTTCTTGATGATAAGATAAAATATATAAGAGAAGACATAGATAGACTTACAAAGCGACTTGAAACTCTAGAACAACAAGGTGGCTTTCGTAAAATACAAACAGAAGATGCCGATGAAGATATAAAAAATGCATTAAAGAAAAGGCATAATGAGGATATCTTGTATTTGTTGCATAAAGAAGGTTTTATGTACTCCCATGAAGATATCAAGAATTGGTATTGGGGAAAGAAAAGTCCTTCCAAAGACGATAGAAAAGAAGTATTAAAAATCATAAAAAAAGTTAAATCTTACTAGAAAGGATATAAGATGTGTACATTTAGACATGACCAAAATATTAAGTTACCAGAAGAAAAAAAAGTAATTGCTTACAAGGTATTCAGCGAATACTTTGACGATCCTACACCTTTTTCTGATATTAACAAAAATACCCCTTTTAAATTTGGAAAAAATATATGGGATGAAAAAACAGGAAAAGGATTACATGATGATCAAGAAGGATTTCAAGTATTTGTCACAAAAGAACATGCTATTAAATGGATAACACAAGATGGGAAATGTGAAAATATTAGACATATATTCCCTCTTTGCCCTGTGACCATATATACTAAAGATATAGTAAAAGTTACTGATGATTTTAATGATGCTTGGCTTGGACCTTATGAAGCTTATGAAGTAAAAAGCTTCTCTATCTATAAAAAAGACTGGAAAAATAGGCTTAAAAATTAATTTTCCAGCAAAATAAAAGTTAATTAGGATAATAGTATAAAATGCCCATCATGTAAAAATGGAATAATGAAAGAAGTAGTGATAGAAGACTACCAAGCAAGATTAAAAGGAATTACTTTTCCTGTAAAAAATGCAGAGTATAGAGAATGCGATACTTGCGGAGAGAAATCTTATCATTGTAAAGAAATTAGAAGATGGGAACAACTATTAAAAAAATACCTAAAGGATAAAAATGAAAAATGATAAAAAAAGAATCACCGAAATAAAAAAAGAGATATTTGAACTTGAATACGAACAAGAACAAATATTAGATAAACATCTTGGAAAAAACGAGGGACAATGGCATAGAGTAGGAGAATGGGAATGCGAAAACTCTCCTGTAGGATTTTGCGTATATAACCCCTTTAAAGATAGAGCATTGGATAATTGTATCTTTTGCCACGAACCACACGAAAGGAAGTAATATGATAGCTTATAGTATATTTTGGATAATTTGGGGTTTTTGTTTTGGAATCTTTGAAATAACCTGTATAATGAATGGGCGTAATTTGCCTTTACATATATCCGCACTTATTATTCATTGCATATGTCTTACAGGATGGAGTATTGCATTGAAAGGTCGCATTAAAAAGGGGAAAAATGACCAATTTACCAGATGAAGAACTTGAAAAAACATTAACAGCTATGCAAATAGAAGATCTTGCAAAAGACTTTCTTAAAGAAGGAATGACCTTTGAAGACTTTAAAAAGTATATAAAAGAATCTCTAGATGGAGAAAAATGCTCTTATAATTTTCCAAATATAGAAAATGGAAATACCCACTCAGATGTTTCTCTTGCTAATGAACTTATAAAAGAAATAAGAGAATGTAAGGGAGAAAAACATTTTAATAAACATCTAGAATTTCTAATAAAGACAGGTCTTAAACTATATAAAAAATACTATGATAATCTACCCGATGAATTCTAATTTTCCAGCAATATAATTCTTAATTATAATATAAATGAAAGGATAAAAATTATGTGTACTTTAAGAAATTCTAAAAATGTCAAAATGCCCAAAACTAAGACTTTTACTGCTTATAAAGTCTTTAATAGAGAATATAGATCTATCCCCCACTGTTTTATGGGAACAACCAGTTTTAAGATTGGGACTAACATATGGAATGTAAAAGAGGGGAGAGGGGAAAGGGGGGATCAAGATGGTTTTCAGGTCTTTGTGAATAAAAAAGATGCTAAAAGATATGCTTTCCAAGGGGATTTCTTATGCCCTGTTAAAATAGAGACAAAAAATGTCGTAAAAGCAGGACTTGCAGAAAATGGAGATCAAGCTTATGAAGTAAAAAAGTTTGTTTTAAGTAAAAAAACTTGGGAGAATAAAAAACAATCAAAAAAGGATAACTATGACTATTAAAAATATAATAAGACTAATACTATGGATATGCCTTTTACCAATTATTGTACCATTTATTCTGTTTATGCTTTCTATCCTAATAATTACAGATTCAATAGCTACAGTATTTAATTTTATGGTAGATAACGAGGAAATTCCATTTAAACTAACTAGAGAATTATTTAAAGACCTAAAAAATACTAAAGGATAATTATGACTACAAGAGAAATTAAAAATCAGACAGATGAAATATATAATCATCTATACTCTAAAATAACAGTAACAAGCAATGATTATAGAGTAGAATGTATCAAAGCAACTGCCGAAATTATGAAAGCATTAATTATAGCGAATACAATAGAAAAAATCAAAGGAATATAATTTTCGCGAAAAAATAAGGAATAAATGGATAACCCACTAAGATACAAAACAATAACAACCGAAAAATGCGAAAAAACTCATAGAAAAAAAATTGATGAAGCTAAATTAGATACTACTATACAAATAGAAGAAATAAGAACTCTATATGATGTAGTAGATAATGGAATAGTATGGAAAAGTAGAATACTATATAGAATAAAGGATTAATATGTGCTTAAACACCAAATACGGCCTTAATAGAAAAAGAAAATTTATAGATGAAATACCAGAAGAAGGTATTAAAGTATATAAAGTAGTGAACAAATTGGGGAATGGGACTTATAGATCAATATTTCATTGTTCAGATTATCACGATGGACTTAATATCGCATATAAAGAGGTGATAACAACTGATAGTTACTGGGGAATACCTAAAGAATATCTGTCAGGTTTCCATTTCTTCAAATCTAAAAGAACTGCTAACAAATATATCAGTTTCGCAAGTGGGAGATTAACATTTGGAATAGCAGTTGTTGTAGAAGCTATCGTTAAAAAAGGATGGGTTAATGAAGTCGGAGAAGATGGGCAACACTACAAAAGTAGAAACCTAACAGTAGTAGCTAGTAAAGCAATTTTCAATCTAAAAGGCTAATTATGAAAAAACCAAACAATATAACTGATATAGTAGAAAAAAATAAACTAGAAATAATAGAAGCATTAAAACCTATTATTGATAACTATCTAGAACGATATGCGGTAGAATTATCAGAGGAAGAAGAAGTGCATCTAAATCTAAATAATGCTATTTCATGTAATTTTAATATGTCAGATGAAAATCAAATATTTTATATCTACTCCAGAATGAGAACTAGTAAAATGGATATAGCAAATAGATTAGCTGAAATATATGCTAAAAATGGTTGGACAACATCAACAAGAAATAAAGATAAATTAAACGAACCTTCTATAGTATTTTCTATTAAAACATAATTTTCCAGCAAATTAATCTTAATTTAGAAAGATAATATAATTGTAAATGCGTTTGAAATAATTAGCCGAAAAGCTTAGAAAGATTGACATGGATAAAAAAGATATCAAAGAACTATATAAATCATGGGAAAATTGCCTAAAAATGTGGAAATGGGTAGCGGAAAATTACGAAAGAGGTATGAAGATTGAAGATATCCATGTACTTAAAAGACGATGGATAAATAAAAATCATACAGGAAAAAAACCAAAATTCGACTGTTTCTTCTGCGAATATGCTGATAATAAATTTGGGATGCTTATAAATCATCCCAAAAAATTCAATGAGAGATATTGTCCTAAATGCCCCGGATATCTAGTATCAAAAGGGTTTAGTTGCGAAGATTACAAATCCTATTCATGGCACATTAAACCAAAACAATTCTATAAAAAATTACTTAAACTACATAAAAAATACCAAGAATCTAAAACTAATTAATTTTTGAGGGAATGATAATGAAACATAATACCTGTCAAGAACATAAAACTTCTGAACAAATTGAAGCAGAAGATCATCGCTCAATAGAAGAAAAAAGACTATTCTTCAAAATAGGAAATAAAATCAAAGCAAATGATGAATATAGAAGAATTATATCGAAAGAACCAGAATTTGAAGGCGGAATTATTATAGAATTTAAAGACCCATATGATTTTGATGAAAAAACAGCTAATTCAATAGCTAATGTAGAAATGCCTTGCGGTTGTACACATGTAATTAATACAGGATGGCTTGTTAAATTCTCAACTAATAACTGCAGCCAAGAAAAACTCGACAGTCATAAATACATCCTAGAAAAACTAGACAGTGCAGACAAGCATCTTGAAAACGTAGAAAAGATAATAAGGAGTTGAAATGAATGTATTTGAACTAATAGGAGCGTCTTTTGCTATATTTATAGGAGTTATAGTGTTAATTAATATAGTATTAATAGTTTCGGCAATTATATATGATAAATTAGGATATAAAGGGGAAAAACCATGATATCAGTAGAAAAAGCAAAAGAATCAGTAAAAGGAAGAATTATAAATGTAGCAGTTGTGATGAACTCTCACATAGATCAAGCATTACAAGATAACATAACAAATCTAAACGATGGACTCCACCTAACTGTTTTTATAAGATCAATATTGGACAAAGAACTATCCGAGAACGGTAATACCTTTTCAAGACAAAATGAAAAAGAAATAGCAGAAGAAATAAAAAGAGAATACGAAAAAGGAGGATGGGAAATAAAACTCGCAGAAGTTAATCAGGAATTTAAGGGAGAAGGGATAGAATATTCTCTTATATTCTCACTACCAAAATAATTAATTTTCCAGCAATATAACTATTATTATCTTTATAATTGTTAATATTGTTCAATAAGGAATAAAAAATAAAGGCAACAGATCCTATTGGATATGACTTCGAAGATTATCCTTTCTGGATCAAAAAAATAGATATACTAGAAAATATTTAAAAAGAAAGAAATATGATATGAAAGCGTATAAAATTACAGTTAATGTCAAATTCGATGGTTGCGAGTATATAGTATCAAAAATCGGCTCACCTAAAATAGATAAAAGGAATTGGGATATATGTCACCTTTGTAGAGAAACATATGAAGAAGTAATAGGAAAAGAAGTAGTAGGAGAAGTTACATTTATACTACGAAAAATCAAAGGAAAAGCAACAGATTATATTAATCCATTCCGTTTTTCAACAAATTCATTGCAAATACATGACGGAGAAGAATGGGATTATGCTAAAACTAGAGAAATATTATCATTAGCTATAGATATGAAGAAACTAAGTAAATGGGCTAAAAAAGAAATGTTCTCTATAGAAACGGAATATTAATATGAATATAATAAGAATAATAGTATGGATAATGTTACTGCCAATAGCAATACCATTATTGATATTTGCCTTATCTTTCGCAGCGATAATAGATATAATGATATTATCTATGCAATTCTTATTTAAAGACTGCTATGGACAACCACCATTCTTCTTTACAGTAGAAATAATAGAAAGTATAAGTGATTTCGTAACAGATCTATTTAATTAATTTTTTCGAGAAAATAATTAATATGACATGTAAAAACAACTCAATGTATAATAAAGAAGAATGTTTCTGCGATAAATGTAATAAACAAAGAAACAATGATAACTTTATAGATGATTTATCCCTATTATTCTATGGAATTATAATAATAACAATGGCTGTAATAGCTATTATAATCTAAAAAGAAAGATAATATAATGAAACAGATAACAACATATTGGTGGATATTCTGTGCATCAGCACTAGCATGGATAGGAAATCCAGAAGAAGGAATAATAATGGCAATAGGAGCAGTAGCTCTTGCAATTAATAATATAAAAGAATAATAATGGGCTTTAAAAATGTTAAAAGATATGGACAATATTCTCCTTATAACTACTATGCTAAGACTAAATCAACTAAAAAAGAAAAATCCAGCATTATAAAAAGATTTATGAGTATATTTAAGAAAGGGTAATATGATAGGAACTATAATATGGATTAATGAAGAAAAAGAATTTGGATTTATAACTCCAGTATCAAATAATAATGATATTTTCTTCCAAAAATCAGGAATTATAGATTGTCAACTAAAAAAAGGACAAAAAGTAAATTTTGAAATTAGCAAAAATAAAGCTATTAATATAAGGAATAATGATGGAAAAAACTAATAAATATATATATGTAGTACAATATACAGCAGATAATATAGTTCATAAAACAGCTTTCACTTCTGTTGATAATATAATAGAAATGGCTGAAAAAAACTGGAAAGGATATTATACCAAAATTATCCTTAATTCAGGAAAAGAAGGAGCTATTGTAGGAAAAATGGACAATAGAGAAATGACACTGGGAATTATATATAAATTAAATATTATTTAATTTTTTCGCGAAAATAATTAAAACTCTTAAAATGTATATGTAGAAAAGAGAAAGGACAATAAATAATGAATAGAGGACCACAAGGAACAAATCCAGATACAAAATGGGTGAGAAGATGAAAGCACTAATAATAGAAGAAAAAGATATAAAAGTACTAGAAGAAAGATTAGAACTACAAAAACTTAAAATAAAAGAACAGGGACAAACTCCTTTAGAGCAAATACATAGACAGTTTAATTATATAATAAAAACATGGTTCGAAGAACAAGGAAGATAAAATAATGAAACAATTAACAGAAAAAGAGGCAATAGAATTTGCCAATAGTAAAAAATGGAAATCAATGACTTATCTAGAAAAAGCTTCTTTTCAAATAAATCAAGAATGTTTATGTATGCCTTTTGGAGTCTTTCAGGAAGCAGTAGAAAAAACACTTGATAGATCTGTATGGACTCATGAATTAGGAAACAAAGATAGTGTCGAGCTAATGAAAAAACAAATTGCTGAAATTAAAAATTAATTAATTTTTCGCGGAAAAAATGAAAACTCTTAAAATAAATAGAGAGAAAGAAGATAATAATGAATAGAGGACCAACAGGATCACAAATAGATATAACCATAAAAAAACCTAGATATTAAGAATTATCTAATTATATATAAGAAAGATAATAAAATGAAATATAAATGGATGAATCTGTTTAAACAGGATAATAGTAAATGGACTAATATTAAAGACAATTATTATACGTAACACCAAATCAACTTACATTTTTAATCATAACACTAAATTCTTTATCATACTAACCAAATGATAATGACGTAGAATTTAGTTTATATAAATAGCCCATTAAAGAATTTTAAAGAGTATTTGCCCTTTTTAATACACTAAATGGGCTTTTTGTTATTCTAACAAGCTTTTTGTTATTCTAACAAGCTTTTTGTTATTCTAACAAGCTTTTTAAAATTATACAACACCAAATTAAAGAACCAGTATTTAAAGGGTTTTTAGGGACTATCGATGGATCTTTATACATAAGACATCTTTTGTCCTCAAATATTTTTAAATAATCCATTTTCTCCCACTTTACACCACTTTCTGCCCTTTTCTTAAAAACAGGTTAAATTCTATGAATTAATTAATGTTTTATTAAATAGGGCAAATAATAAAATCGGTCTTTTTAGTCTAAAAATGAATTAAAAGTCACTTTGTCACGGGGCGAAAAGAGTTTAATTTTCCAGCAATATATAATTAAATAGCTGTATCACTGAATCGACTATAACACTAAATAACAGAAAGGAATTTAAAAATGAATGAGATTATTTTAACATTAGGGATTATTGGCTTTATATTTATCTGGTTTTATTATGGATATAAAGGGGCTAATTTAGAGAAAGACAGCACTAAATACCTTTATTCTCTTGTATTACAAGAAAATGCTTGGAAGAAATCAGATCAAGTATTTTATTATTTTTGTATTATTTCAGGCTTAATATCTTATTTTTGTATTAGGTTATTGGGGGATGTAGATATATTAAAAGTCTATCTTGATAAGAAGTTTTATATAGGTATTGCTAAAGAATATGCAGATATGGCATCAAAATATAATGATAATAGTTATCTTAAGATCTCTAAAAGATATTTAGAAAGGATTGAGAAATTTGAGCAAGAGATTGAGGCTCCTTATATGAAGAAATACAAGATAGATCCTTGTTCTTATTGTTCAAAAATTAAAGAATGTTGTTTCGAACATTATGACTTTAAGTTATGCAATGAGTTTAGGCATATTAGGGCACTGTATTAGATTCTAGAGGTATTCAGTCTTAAAAGGCAAGATTTATCGATAAGAAGTAGTTTTTATACTGATGGGCTAGCTGTGTTTTAGTATAGACGAATAATCTTTAATAGAGTATTCATCTGATGTTTTTCCTAGAATTAAAATTTCGTTATAGAATTTCCATTCTATGAAAGATAGGTAATATCTTTTATTAATTTTCCAGCAAAAATAAATAAAAAAATAGGATATTTAGGAAAGTAAGTTAAAATTAATTATAGTAATTAGAGTTAAAACGTCTTAAAATAGGAAAGGAAGTAAAGATGGTTTCATTTTTAATAACATTGGGTATCTTGGTAGTTTGGGGAATTTTTGGTCGTTTGGCTCATACTAGAGAGAGAGATTATTGTTTGTGGAAGTTTTATTTGTCTCTTGGTCCTTATTCTGCATGGGAAGAGGATAAATATATGTTAATTTTTATTCTGTATATTCTTGGTCCAATGGGTTTTTTAATGGTGTATTCTTTAAATAGGACTAGTCCAGAAAAGATATTTGATATTTTAAACACTAAGAGTTTTACTAGTTATGATTTAAAGTTTTATGAAGAGCATATTGAGAGACCTTATTATAAGAAATATAAGATAAATCCTTGTGATTATTGTGGTAAAAAGGATTGTAGAATAGATGTTTATGATTTTTATGCTCCTTGTAAGATATTTGAAGAGGATCAGACAAGTCCTGTAGTAGGAAAAAGAAGATTTTAATAATTATTAATTAATAATTATTAATTCAGTTATTAAATAAGTTAATCCTTTATTATAATTGATAAATTTTTAAGAAATGATATTGCTGGAATAAAATTTTTAATAAATAAAACCAGCAATAATAGTTTTATTAATGAATTATTTTGCTGGAATAAAAATAACGTTTATAAATTCCAGCAAAAAGTAAAGTTAACATAGGTTAAATAGAAAGGTTAGAAAAGATGATTTATTGGATTTTAGGAGTAGTAATATGGTTTTTAACGGGTTATGTTGGTAGAATTATATTTAAAAGATATGTAATATCTAGATTTGGTTCTGAACTTTTTGATTTTAAGACTAATTTAATAAGTTGGTTTTGGGTTATTTATGGTCCTATGTCTTTAATTGTGATAATAGTTGCATTAATAATAGCAGATGCAACATATATGAAGGAGTATAAAGATGAAAAATAATATATTTATAGAGTATAAAAGTCGTAGAACAGGTGGGGATCCATTATCAGATGAAAGATGGAGTTCTAGAGAAGATGAGCATACAGAAGTATCTTGGAAGTTGGCACACCGTGAACATCCAGGGGGTTTTCCAGAAACAGTAGAGGTTGATTTTGATCTTTCGGATTTAGAAGTAGTATTTTGGGTTGTCGTAAGGTATACTACTGGTGATACTTTTGGAACTAGTTATGGCAATTGGGAGAAGATAGGTTGTTATAAGAGTTTAAAAGAAGCTAGAGAAGTTAAGCAGTCTATAGAAGATGGGAGTTATAAAGGGTATAAATGTTGGGATGGATATTTTGAAGCATTAGAAGATATTGAGATTAACATATTAGAATTGGAATAATTTATTAATAATTATTAATTAATAATTATTAATTCTATGAAAGATAGGTAATATCCTTTATTAATTTTCCAGCAAAAACAAATAAAAAAATGAATAAATTGTTAATATAGTTTATTTAGGAAAGGTATTTAAAATGGAAGAGTCAAGTAATTATCATGTAAGATTAGTAGTTGAGCAGATTAATGAAGAAGGGTCCTATGAAGAAGTTTCGGATCACATTCTTAGAGAATTTCCTAATGATGTAGTTGATGATATGGAAGGTTTCAAGTCTGATACTTATTTTAATAATGTAATTCGTCAATGTCAAAGGATATCTTATTAAGAAAGGTTTTTTCGAAAATGGGAGAGATTAATAAAGATTTTAGATTTCAGATATTTCGTCCGCGAAAAAATAAATATATTAAAATTCCCAAAGGCACTAAATGGGATTGTGGGTGTGAATGTTATTATTTTGACACCGAAAAGGGTGGATTGAAATTATATAAGGCTAGAAAAGAAGCTAAAAATGCTTTAAGAAGACAAAAGATAGCTAATAAAAAAGGTCTAGCACCGGATCTTCTTTCAGATGATATAATTATTATTAATTTAAAAGAAGATCTCTCTGGTAATTTTTATGATAATAAACAATATAAAGAGCTTTTTTTTAAGAGAAGGACTGGTAAAAGACTTTATGGTTATTATACTGAGAAGGTCCAGATTTATCTTAGTATAAAATACTACGAAAGACCTAGAATCGATATAGAAAAATTAAGGCATTCATTGTCTAAACTTTATGGTAGGAATCAGTTTAGGGATTTAAGACCTTGTAATATTGGAGTTAAGAACGGAAATCCAATTGCTACTGATTTCGGAGAATGTTCATTTGAGAAAAAAGTAGCTGGATATGAGGAACAATGAAAAAGATAACAAATACAGACTTAACACCGAGTAAGGATTTAGTACCTAATGGGGTGGTATTATCCTTGGTATATTCTATTTTATTTATGGATCTTGAAGGATATGAAGATGTTTATATGGTTGAAGTAGAATTAGAAAATGCGGAAGATAAAATGATATCAGGCGACTTTATATGTCATGTTGCACGTCATCAATTAAAATCAGTAGCTGAGCATTTATATGATGAAAAATGGATAGTCTTACATAAGAAAGATCCGATTTTCCATCAAATTAATAAGTTTAAAGTTGAAGAATTGTTAAGACAGTTAATTAAAGAAAAAGAAATAAATTAGAAAGGATAGTTAAATGAGTAAATTTGGTTCGATGATCGTGGCAAGTTTTATTAACGGTATGTTTTGGGGGTTTACGCTTCCCCTATTAGGATGTTCTGCATATGTAACTCTTCTGGTTGCTGTTGTTACTGGTTTCATGATAGGTGCGATTTTTTCATAATTTTTAAATAATTTTAATGGAGATTAAAAAATGTCAAATATCGATGCGATGATTAAACAGAGTTCAGAAGAAGATATTGTGGTAGAGAAGAAGCATGAAAAGGGTAATCCAGATATTTTGGATTATTTGGAGAAAGAATATCCTGCTAAGAAGTATAATGCTGATTTCTGTAAATATATTTATAAATGGGGTAATCTTTATGGTATTAATTTTTGGGAAAAAGTTTATAAAGATGGTTGTAATAATCCTAGTAATAGGATTTTTAGGCGTATGATTTTGAAAGTTATTGAAACACCGGATGGGCCTTCTGTAGAAGTAGATACAGATGAAGGTGAATTCAAAGGATTTCCAGCAAATTAAAATTTTAAAATAGGTAAGATATGGAAAATAAAGAAGAAAAAATATATTTTCAAATTGAGCAAAAAACATATGAAGAGATGATTAGTAACCAAGCGGTCCTATCTACTCTTGTAAGATTAATTGCTGATGAACAAGATAAAAATAAACATCTATCAGCCCAAGATACTTATTATAAGATAATTCCTCTTTTAAGGAAATTAATTATAGAAGAAGAAAGGATTAGAAATGAGTACTAGATGTCAAGTCCAAGTAATAGAAGATTATGCTAATGGTGATCAAGAAAAGGCAACATTATATCATCATTGTGATGGTTATCCGAGTAATATGTTAAGATTATTTTGGGAATCATGGCAGGCCATGCATAATTATACCTATAAAATGTATAAAAAGATGGGGTATAAAAATGAAGATTGTAAAAGATATCAAGAATATAGCGGATATCAATTAGATCGATGTGGTTATGTTTCTTCTTTTTTATGTTTTGTTGATCCTACTGGTTATGGTCCTTTGGGTTATCATGATTTGCATGGAGATATTGAATACTATTATAGGCTTTATACTGCTCCTGCTGTACAAGATAAAAGTATCTGGGAAGTAGAAGTTTATACATCCCACGGCAATAAGAGTTATTACGAAGATAAATGTACTAAAATGGAAAGTATGACTTTACTGATTCCTAGAACTCCTTTAGATGTTTTTATTACTAAAAGAACAGGAAAAGTTAACAAGAACTTTTTGAAGAAGCTAAAAAAGATGGAAGAGTTGATTAATTTCCAGCAAAATAGATAGCAATTAGAAAATAGGTATAATTGTTAATTTATTTAAAATGGAAAGGACAGGAAACATGGAAAAGTTATTTGCGGCTAATTTACACATAAGGACGGGGGAAATGGAATTTGATTATCCCTTGGCTATAGAAGCTGAAAATTATGAAGAAGCAGATAAAAAAGCTCAAGAATATGCTAAAACTTTTTATGGAGAAAGTGAAAAAGACTCTCTAATAGGCGAAGGTTATTACGAGTTTGATTGTGGATGTATAATAACAAATATTAGTTTTCTCCAAGAAGTTGCGGATCAAGGACAATGGTTGTCTAGATTCTGGACAAGGTTTAAAGTTTAAAGAAAGGTTTATTAAGATGGGTACAAGAGGTTTTATTGGCGTAAAAATTGACGGGAAAATCAAAGGGTCTTATAATCATTTTGATTCTTATCCAGACGGATTAGGTCAGGATGTAGTTGATTTTTGTAATAAAGTTAAAAAGGATAAAAAATGGTCGGATTTCAAAGAAGCCGTTAAAAAAGTAGAATTGGTAGACGAAAATTCTCATCCTAATTCTGAACAGATTAACAGATATAAGGGATATTCGGATTGTGGCGTAGGTTCTCAAAGTCTGGAAGATTGGTATTGTCTTTTGCGGGATGTTCAGGGTATTGCTATGTTTGAAGAAACATTGAATTCAGTTTTGAGACATTGGATTGATGGCATTAATTTTCTTAAAGATAGTTTATTTTGTGAATATGCATATATTGTCAATGTAGATGATATGACTCTTGAATTTTATGAGGGTTTCAATCAGAAACCTGATAAAAATAGTCCTTTGCCTTTTGAGCAGGTTTGTAGTAGAGAATATTATCCTGTTTTGTTTAAAGGTTCTTGTCCTTTAAATAAGATTCCTGAGAATTTTGAAAAAGAATTTTACGGTTGAAAAGTGTTTAATTTTTTGGTATGATAGCATTACCCCGATGAGGACATAGGTGCCTCATCCGCCTGTCATTTTTCGGAATGGCAGGTATTTTTTTTATTTTCCAGCAAATTAAAATTTAATAAGATGGGTAATATAAATAAGAAATATAATTTAGATAAGAAGGGAAGAAAATGAAGAGTAGGATATTTATTACATTTTTATTGTTGCTAATTTTAGGAGTTATAGGATTTTTGTTTAATCAGTATTGGGCACCGGAGGTAAGCACTGACTTGGCTATCGCTCAGGTAACAGAAGACGCTTCTGGAGTAGCTGTTAGAGGAAGTTATGGAGTTATCAATACTGTTAACACCGCTTTGGTCTTTATAGGAGCATTCGGAGTTTCTGGTATTTGGTTTAAATCTATAAAGAAAGCACTAGTTGCATATTTTGATTAATTAAAGAGTCTTAAATCGTTTAAGACTGAAAGTACAATGTTTTTATGAAAGGATGTAAAATGAAGAAGAGTTTGATGTTGGTTTTGATGTTGGGTCTAGTAGCAGTTATGTTGGGTGGATGTCGTAAACCTCCTATGCTAGAGAAATTTAAAGAAGTTAAGAATAATGAGACTGCTTTTGTTCTCTCTCTTGAAGGCGATATGTCTAATCAGGGAAAGATGAAGTCTTTGGAACAACTGCAAAAGGCAAAAGTTGCAGTTAAAAGGATTAACATTCCTCTAAGGTATCAGAAAACTGGTCGATGGTGGTATCAGGCAAAATTGATTCCTACAGTTATGATTATCACAGTTGACCGAACACCAATGACTAGAGAATGGATCGCCGCTGAAGATAAGGGTTCTAATCGTAAAGATGATGCAATTTGGATTGAAAGTTCAGATTCTGTTACCTTTAGCACTGGCTTTACAGTTACAGCAATGATTGAGGAAGAAAATTCAGCACTGTTTTTGTATAAGTATACGAATAGTTCTCTAGCTAATGTAATGGACAAAGAAATACGAGCTAGGATTCAGGCACGTTCTGCGGAAGTCGCAACTAAGTATAATATGGACGAATTGCGAGAAAAGAAGATGGAAATTATCGAAGCTGTTAAAGCTGATATTATTCCTTATTTTGCGGACCGCGGGGTAACGATTACTACTCTTGGAATGTTTGGCGGATTTAACTACGAGAATCCAGATATTCAGCAATCTATTGATAAGGTTTTCATTACTCAACAGGAAAAAGAAAATGCTAAGGCTATGCTTGAGGCTCAGACCGATAAGAATGCAAGGATTAAACTAGAAGCTACAGCTTTTGCAGATGCAGAAATTGAAAAGGCTAAGGGTAAAGCTCAGGCTATTGAGATCGAAGCTAAGGCAGAAGCAGGAGCGATTACAGCAGTAGCAGAAGCCGCGGAAAAAGCCAAATCTAATCCTGTATTCGTAACATTGAAAAATATTGCAGTCGAAGAACAGCGAATTGAAAAATGGAATGGTCAGTATCCTAACTGGTATATGAGTTCAGGAATGGGCGAAAATGATATAGATATTCTAGTTAGTCCTCCACAGAATTAAAAAGTCTTGTACTTTCATTTTAATAAAAGCCTCTTATCTTAACGGTAAGGGGCTTTTTTTCGTGTTTCCAGCAAAATAAAAATAAATAAAGATATAATTGTTAATACTTTTTTAAAAAGGAAAATAAAAATGACTGATAAATATAAAGATTGGACTCCAGTAGATCATGAGGTTAAATGGATGTTAATGAACTATCCTTTTCTTTATTCTTCTAGAAATGATTGTAGACTTCATATGTTTTGTTCAGGTGGCACTGGATATGATTGGAATCTTGAAACAGGAGAATTTGAATGTGAACATTGGGAAGGTGATAAAACTTCTCCTGATTTTGAAGAAATAAAAGAAGATGATTGTGAATTTATTAGGATGAGAAAAGAAAGAATAAATCTTTTAAGACAATTCGACTGGGATAATGTTGATTTGATGGTAAAAGATTTTTACGGAGATTGTTATAGTTCTTATAATTCTAAAACTGTACGTAGTATTCATAGTCTAAAATGGTATGAGGATAAAGATGAATATGAGGAATGGCTTTGGAGTCCTATACAGTATGCTTGTAAGTATAAAGATAAAATAGCAGATCATTGGAGACATGAGATCAGGGATTTTTGTAAATGGGTTATAAAAGATATTAGAAGAATTTTTTATTGTCCTTCTATGAAAGATCCTCTAACTGATGAAGAGATAATAAAGAAGTTAGAGAAGATGGAATACCGTAAAGGTCGGGAATTAAAGGATGCTTATATAGCTGCGTTGAAAGGTTATAATGGTATTTTGACAGATGAAGAGAAAAAAAAAGAAGAGAAGCACCGATTAAGAATGGTAAAAATGTTTGATGATATATTGAAGAAAGATTAATTTTCCAGCAAATTAAAAATTTAAAGGGATAGTATTATGGCTAAAAACATAAATAAATACGTTACTTCTTTATCTAATATGTTATCAGTAAAAGAAGAAGATGTTAAAGAATGGATTATGAATAATAACTATGAGAAATGGCAATTAAAAGTAATTTATAGGCAAGTATGGAATGATGATATTGAGATTCCTACTTTAAGAAAATCTATTATAGATAACACTAATTATGAAATTTCATTATATTAAGAAAGGGGTTTTAAAATGAATATGAGTTATTGTAGATTCCAAAACACCGATGCTGATTTGGATGATTGTTGGGATCATTTTGATGATAATGATTTGTCAGATGATGAAAAAGAAGCTAGAGAAAGTCTCATTAACAGATGTATTGACATTGCTGTCGAATATGGTTACAAAGTTGATAGAGAGGTAGAGGAATGTTAATATTAATTTATACATGTTTATCAGTACTTATGGGGGGCTTAGGTAGTATGTTGCTCCTAACAGACTATGAGACTAATATTAATTTAGAATTGATAGGTATTTTATTTATATTTAGCTCTATTGGACATATTATTTCTTTAGGTAGAGAGTTAGACAGAGAAGAAGATATGTATAGGCAAAAAATAAAGGATAATAATAATGAATAGAATTAGATTATTTTTACATGCTTTTTTTTCTGTTAGATGTTCCAGATATATAGTTAAATTAAATAAAAAATATTCTGATAAGAGTATTAAATTAGATACTTGGGGTAAAAAAGATTGTTCTTATTGGTTTAAATTTTGTTCTTATTGGGAATTTAAGTTAAGAGACAAAAGATATAGAACAACTATTACAGATATCAAAATTACTCGTCAAGAAAAAAGCTAAGGATAATAATTATGAATAAAGAACAAATTATAACTGAAAAACATCTAAAAAATAAAGATGCTGGATGGTATAACATACTTGACATTTACACTGACGGTTTTATGATTGTATGGGGCAGAGGTAATAGGACGTACACTAAATTCCTGAAGTACTAGCTCCATTAATCCTTTTTTGTTTTTAAAATTTAAATTTTCCAGCAAAATACAATTCTAATAGTTAAAAGTGTTAATACTATTTTTTAAAAAGGGAAATAAAAATGAGCAAACCACTTGGAATTATCGTCTATAAAGGTAAAAGCATGCTTGATGGAAAGCCTATTGTCGCTATTGCCACCGGAATAGATAAAAAAACAGCTAATGAGAAAATAGGCGATATGATACCTATTTGGATTATGCGAGCCGATGAAAATCCTGTTAGGGCTCAAAAAATGGGGGACGATATTTCTGTTTGTCCTGATGATTGCAAACACAAACATTTCGGGTCTTGTTATGTAAATTTACATCATGGTCCTGGTAATGTTTATAGAGCATTCCATAATGATCGTTACGAAATGCTTAATGATGAAAATATTAAGAAGTTTGAAGGTCGTAATATCCGTTTAGGAGCTTACGGTGACCCTACGGCAGTACCTTTGGATGTTTGGGATAGTATTTGTTCTCTTTCTTCTGGTTATACTGCTTATACTCATAACTGGCGTAAAAAGCAATTTAATAGTTATAAGAAGTATTGTATGGCTTCTGTAGAAACGGATAAAGAATCTCTACAAGCTACTTCTAAGGGTTTTAGGACTTTTAGAGCTAGAACTGCGGATGAAAAAGTTTCTAAAAAAGAGTTTGTATGTCCTGCTTCTAAAGAAGGAAAACAAGTTACAACATGTTCTAAATGTAAAGCTTGTTCAGGTACTGCAAGTAAAGGTAAATGTCCCACAATTATTGTCCATGGGGGCGGAGCTAATGGCTTTAGAGCTAAGAGGTTTATTGAAGGGATGAAAAAGGTACGGAATAAACAGAGATATAAAATCAATTATGCTGAAAGGCTAGAATTGATAAATAGTCTTTAGTTTTCCAGCAAAATATAAATAATAGAAGTTTAATATGGTAAAAGGAATAAGAGTTATAGATGGGTATCTCTGGCTCTTATTTTTTTACTCCATAAAATCATTTTATCTCTTTTTTCAAAATTATCTTTTTCCCATAGAGGTTGAAGGTTATTTAAAGACCAACAATATTTGAATTCCACATCATCAGTAGAATTATACTCAAAAAATGATTGAGGTATTATATGGTCCATTACCCATCCATTTTTACCATAGTTATCCCAATTCATTCCATCAGTAAATAGAGATTCTAAATGTCCTTTTAATTCTTGAATAGTATATCCAACTAAGTCCTCCCAGTGTCTACCATTTTTAGATAAATTTTGAGATTTTAAAGATCGCCCAATCCCTCCTGTGATACTATTTTTCATTTTTATTATTGGATTTTTATTTATTTTTCTTTGGTATTCTCTATTATTTATTTTTTTTCTTTTTTTTACTTCTGGTCTTTTTCTATACTCTATTTCTCTATTCTTTATTTTATCTTTATTTTTTTCTAGATATTCTCTGCCATACTTTTTCATTTTTTCTTTATTTTTTAAATAATAATTTTTTATTCTTGTCTTTTTTTCTTCTTTTGTAACTCTTCTTCTTTTTATACCACTGCATCGTCTACATAAACTATTATTTTTGATAGACCTATTAAGGATATACTTACTGTTGTATACTATTGTTTCGTTACATTCTGGACATTCTTTTGTATATTCCATATTAATTTTCTCCATAAAAAAAGAGTAAATTCAATTACGGTAACGACTCCGTAAAAGAAGATACTCTTTATACTATATATATCGACTTAACACCTTGAAAGTCGTTAGCAGATGTTAATACTATTATATACTGTAAAAGAATTTAATATCCTTTTTTATTTTAATAAATTCATTTTCCAGCAATATAAAAGTAATTAACTGACTAATTAATTAATAAGTCTTATTATTTATATGTTATTAAAAAGGGATTAAGAATGCCAAAATTTTATATTTACAGTGGGGACTTGCAAGAAGTTGTTCAAGCTGATGATTACAAACAGGCTTTAATAAAAACTTTTTCAGTAAAGCCAGATGATAATATGATGTTATCTTCTTGTGTTTTTGTTAGTGAAAAAGGTTTTATGTTTGATAATAGTTTGGGTGGGACAGAAGATGATATAAATAGGCATAGAAAAAATGCCTGTAAGATGATAGAATTTTCTGATGATTTTATTTTACCACACGATAGTGATTTATTGTTAAAAACAGAATTGATTTTAGATATTGTAAAGAAAGGGATGGAATGAGTCATTTTACAGTTTTAGTAATTGGGGCGAAAAATGCAAAAGAAATAGATGAAAAACTCTATAAATTTTGGGAATTGGATTTAAGTAGAGAAGAACTATTACTAGACCCAAGAGCAGAATTTAATTTTGAATATTCTCTAGAAGAAGCTATGGAAATGTATGCTAAATTTGTATATACTGCACCGACTAAAGAGCAAATTGAATATGCTCATAAAAATCTTTTGAAGAATGTCAAGGGAGATTACAGCACTACTATTGAGGCCATTAACGAGGAAAGATATCAAGAATGGATTAAGGCTGAAAATCTTTCTGAATCTGCTGTTAGGTATAAATGGGCTAAAGATAAGTATGAATCTTTTACCGACTATATGGAAGGTTATCATGGATATTCTTATAGCATGGACGATGAAGGTTTTGGTTATCATAGTAATCCTAATGCTAAATGGGATTGGTTTCAGATTGGTGGGCGATGGTCTGGTTATTGGAAGCTTAAAGACAATAAAGATGGTCTGATGGGAGAAAAGAGTTGGGCTTGTGGGGATAAAGAAATTCCAGAAAACAGATGTGATATTGCTCGAATTGGGGATATTGATTTTGAAGGAATGTTTCTTGATAAAAGGATTAAAGCCGAGAATAATTGGGTAGAATGTTGGGAAAAGTATCCTATTAAGATGAACGATGATAGTAAAGATGAAAATGCTAGTCATAGATATTGGAATTATAATATCCGACAAGACGATGATACTCCAGAAAATAAAGAAAAGTATATTGATGGATTTTGTTCTTGTTCTACCTTTGCCGTATTAAAAGATGAAGAATGGTTTGAAAAAGGCAGTATGGGTTGGTGGGCTATGGTTGCTGATGAAAAAGGTCAGGATAAATGGGACACTGAATTCAATGAGTTGATTAAGAATTTAGACCCTGATACGTATGTGGCTATTGTAGATTGTCATATTTAATTTTCCAGCAAAAAATAAAGCAATAAGATTATAATTGTTAATAATATTTTAATAAAAGGGAATAAAATGAAAAAAACAGATAAGAAAGAAATTACTGTAAATGTTAGAAAAGATAGATACAGAGGTAGTTATAGGATATCTGGTCTTAAAACTCCGAATAGATACTGTTATCTTTGTCCGAGTATGTATGAAAAAATAATTGGGGCAGAAGTAGTAGGTAAAGTTAAATTTATTCTACGAAAAATAAAGGGAAAAGCTTCAAATTACGTTTTTCCTTTCCGCTTTGATGGAGGGGCATTAGAATCTTACTATATAGAGGAAGGAGAATTATCATATGCATGGAATTATCTAAAGTACGATGAGTTGCTTGGGGAGGCTATCAATATTAGATTATTGAAAAGATGGGCGGGAAAAAGTATGTTTTCTATTGAGATGGAATATGAGGTAGAGATTTAAAAGATTTTTATTTTCTTAAAAGGGTAGAATATTAAGTTATTCTGCCCTTTTTTTATTTTCCATTTTAATATGAAATGATATTTCCAGCAATTTTATTTTTATTTTCTTTTTAATTGTTAATAACTTTATTTAAGGGATAAGATTATGTTTGGACAGGGAATAACAGGCAGTAATAAGAATGTACCGGAGTGGATCAGGGAGTTGGTATCTGAAATTGAAACTGATTATGGTTTTATGTTAAGGGATGTTTATTTTAAAGAGCCTACTAGGAATAAGAGTTATTATGGAGCTTGTTATTCTTCATATAGGAATAATATACAATTATATTTTTCCCGCGAAAAAAATGATATTAGAAAATGGATAGTATTACATGAATTAGGACACGCTATTCAGCATAAATGTTATCCTGAATCTTTGACTATAACTCCTCTTGGTAAAAATAATGTTAATCATAATAATGCTTTTTGGGATATAGTAGGGGAATTATTTGCTAAGTATAATGTATTAGATACTGCTATTGAAAGAGAATATAAAAAAGGAAGAAAGTATATTAAGAAGAATTTCCAGCAAGTAATAGTTTAATAAGAATAATATTATGAGTAATAAAAAGAAAAAAATTAGATTTGAAAAAATGCTTGGTAAAATGTTTAAATCTTATAGTTGTAAACGAGCGGTAAAAGATATAGAGAATAATAGAAAGCATAAACCGAAAGGGCAAAGATAATGAATACTGAAGATGTAACACCTACAATGGAAAGAATAGGAAGTCTGAAAGTAGGAGATTGTTTTTGGAAGAAAAGAGATAGATCTTTATATACGATAATGAAACAAAATTGTTACGAATGTAAGATTAGAGAAGATGGAAAAATAACAGTATATAATTTGTCTTTAAATCTAATAAGTCATATTGATGCCAACGAATGGGTTATCTTGGCTTATCACGTAAAAATAGAAACTCAAACAAGAAAAGGATAAGATAATGTTAGATAGAATAGAAATATCAGAAGATATAAATTTTGGTAGTTTGTTGACAACTGTTGAAATTCCTTATCATAAAATTCTTCAGATGTTGGGAGAACCAAACGGGGAAACTGATGGTTATAAAACAGATGTAGAATGGCAATTTAAATTTGATGGAATTGAATTTTATCTTTATAATTATAAAGATGGAATCAATTATTGTGGTTCATCTGGACTTCCTGATGTTTGTCTTGCTGATTGGCATATTGGAGGAGAGGATAATGAGAAGGCTATTGAATTGGCTAATTATCTTTTGGACAATGAGCCTAATCCAGAGATAGATTTTCCAAAAGTAGAGAATCAAGATATTGAAGATATGATTCATAAAATAAGAAAATTGGGTTATGTTGAGTATATTCAAGTAAAGAATTTTCTAGAAGAGATTGGAGCTTAATAATGGATAAAAAAGCAAAATTAGTTGAATTTAGTATTATGACAAGAGTTTTAGTTGATGATAAGGTTGATGGTCAAGCTCTTGAACTTCAGGCTTTTCATCTAGCTAAGAATAAGATATTAGATGATCCTAGGAGTTTCTTATACATAGAGAATATGATAGAGATTGAAGATGATGAAGAATGTCCTTATGATCCTGAATTTGATAAAGATTTGTAAAATTCCAGCAAATAAAAATTTAATAAGGAGTAAAATATGGATAACACAGAAATTAAATTTTTAAATCATTATTATTGTCCTGATTGCAATATAGAATGGGACGATGAATGGGACTCTACTTGCGATGATGAATGTCCTGAATGTAGAAAAGAGTATTCACCTTATAAATCAGAGGATATATAATGGATAATAAATATTTAATCAAATTGTTAAGAATGAATAATGAAAAATTATACGCTATTGGCGATGGGGCTACATATATTGTTAAGGCAAATAACGAAATGATAGCAAAATTAACAGATGAAATTACAGATGTTATTACTGCTGAAATAGTTATTGAAGGCGAAGATACTATAATTAAAGAATATCCAGAGATGGATTCTAATTCCGATTTTGAAGTTTTAGCATCTGATATTTGGGATAATATATTTGAAAAAGTTGATGATTATGAAAATAAAGATTTGTATATTACTTTTATGAACAAAAATAAGAATCTTTGGGGTTTCAATAACGGAAGTATAGATTTTTATCCTTGCGAATGCGGTAGAGGAATGATTTATGGAGGGGCTCATATGTGTTCTTGTTGTTGGGATGAAATGTCTTAATTTTCCAGCAAATTAAATTTTTTTAAGTAATAAAATGTTAATGATATTTCATAGAAAAGGATTAAAAATGGGAGCTTGTTTTGATAGTGATTTTATTAAAGACCCTGAATTAAAAATGACTGATAAAGAACTTGTGATGAAAGCAAGGGATATCTTTGAAGAATCTGCTTACATGAATGGTCATGGCGGTTATTCTGGGACTTTAGCTGAAAAGAATAGTATTCATATTCATAGGCATAAGGTTTGTAAGAATCCCGCAGAGGCTTGGGATTATATGGATGAACTGGATAGCGACAAATGGGGGCCAGCGGATTGCGTACCTGTTAAAGGTGAAGGTTGGGCTATTGGCGGATATTGTTCAAGTTAAAGGAGAACAAGAATGAGTAAAAAAGATATTATATTTGTAGTTTTTTGGTTTGTTCTTTTTTCGTTAGTTTTTATGGGTTATTGTTTTAGTTGGTGTAATTAAAAAGGGAAAATAATATGTTTGATGATGACAATATAAATCAGCAGGACGTTGATAGGTCTATAACTACGCAGAAAGCCCAGCACTACTCTACTTATCATTTTGCCTATAAGAACATTGAAAGGCTTAATAATGATAGATTAAGAGGTAGTGGAGCAATTATAACCATTACCCATTTAAATGGGAAGGCTTGCGTTGAACCTGTTATGATTAAGGACGGTTTAAGCGATGAAACTATAAAAGCGATACAGGCTGATTTAAAAAGAAGTCAGCAAAGTATGGATGTTTTTAAAATTAAATAAAGAATTTCCAGCAATTTAAAAAATAAAAGGGATAAAGATATGGAAAAAGAAAAAATTGATAAGATGGTTGATGAAATAAAAGACATGTTGACAGAAGTAGGATATGATGCTAAGTTTGCTGATGATAAACTTAAGAAACATTCTGCTAAAACAATAGATTCTATTTATAAAATCTTAACTTAGAAGGGAAATAAAATGGTTTTTATAATATTATCAATAATTTTAATAACAGTTATAGTCTGGGGCGTAGATAAGAGCGAAAAAATTCCAGCATTTTTGGGGATGTCATTTTTATGTACAATTGTCAGTCTGATGTTGATGATGCTATTTAGTATTCCTCATCAAGTATCAGATGGGACTTTATCAGTTGATATAGTTCAACTCAAATCTGATGTTCAAGGAGAGGCAAGGGGAGCGGGTTGTTTTCTTGGATGGAGTGTTTCTGGGGGAAAACAACAATATGTAGTTATGGAAAGAAAAAATGAGATAATGAGAAGAGTTTTTCTTAATCAAGACTCAACTTATATTGTAGAATCAGATTCTAGTCCTAGAGTTGAATATCAAGCTTATAAAGACAAATTATATAAATTTCAAACATGGTTTTGTTTTCCTACTTCAGAACAGGAATCTAAACAATATTATTATACTAAAGAAGCAATTATATATGTTCCTAAAGGTACTGTAGTTCAAGATTATCAACAAATTAAATAAGAGGAAATAAGATGCAAGGATATGAAGGAATTTTAAGAGTTGTAAAGGGTGATGTTACTAATCCTCAAAGAGCAAAAGATAATGAAATAGTTATTATCCCTCATTGTTGCAATAATAAAAAAATATGGGGTGGAGGTTTTGTAATTGCTTTATCTAAGAAATGGAAAGAGCCGGAAAAAATATATAGAGACTTCTTTAATCAACAATATCCTACATTAGGTCACGTTTGCTATGCAGAAGTAAATAAAAGACTTATAGTTGCTAATATGATCGGGCAAGATGGTATTATGGCAGACACAAACCCTAAACCCATTAAATACAGGGATTTAGCGAATGCTATGTATAATGTCTTTGAATATGTAGAGATGGTAAAATCTAGAACTTCTGACCCCGTAGCAATACACGCCCCCAAATTTGGAAGTTTAAGGGCAGGAGGGAACTGGAATTTTCTATTAGATTTGATAGCTGAAATATGGATTCAGAACGGGATAGACGTAACAATTTATGAATTTGAAGAATAAATAAACTATCAACTAATCATTTCAAAAAACGAAGTGATAAAAGAAAAAATAATTTTCCATCAAATAAAAATTTAATAAGAATAAGATTAGTAGTTTAAGTGCTAAAATGATGATTGAAGCTCTGTCCAAAATTTGAAGTTTGTATCTTCTCTAACAAGATGGGGAATCGAAACCCCCTAATTTTATTCTTTTTTATTGAAAGTAAAATAATGAAACAAGAAAATAAAATACATATTAAATATTCTCCACAAGGTCTTGCTTTAGCTGATGCAAGAGCAGAATTTCTTGTTATTGATCTTATTGAGTTTTATAAGATGGATGGTTTTTCTTATGCTCATGTGAGTACTGAAAATGTTATTCAATTTATGTTAACTCATATTATTGAAGATAATTTGGGTGAGATTGTCATATTTGAGTATGATGGAGATATTTTAATTCCTAATTCTTATGGGGCTTTGCATGATTGGCCTAAAGGTTTTTGTGATTATACTCATAAAGCTATGACTAAAAGATTAAGAATGGCTGTTAAAAGGGCAAAAGCAGAAAGGAAAGAAAAAGAGAATGGAAAAGAAGAAACTAGAATTATATGAGGGTGATAAAGTATTCGACCATTTTAGATTTTGGTTAGGATATGATTTATCATGGATTGCTATTAGTTCTTTAATATTATTTTTTAATATTTGTGAAACTACAAAGATGACTCGAATAAATTGGGCAAATATTATCGTTTTTGGTTTCTTATTTTTACTGTTTTTTAGTGATCTGATATGGGGTTTTATAAGAATAATTTCCAGCAAATTTAAAAATAATAACTGATAAAATGTTAATATCATTTTAAGGGTTTTATAATGGATAGTATTTTAAGAGTTGAACATAAGGATAGTAAATTAGGCCCATACAGAGGGTCTTATAATATGGAAAAAACTAGATCAGTAACTGATATACATTGTTTCCGTTCTAGTTCGTATGATTATCCTGCTCCTTGCGATGATATTGGCATTGAAAGAAAACCGCATGATTATGAATTTTGTGGATTTAAAGATATTCATCAGTTAAAAAAATGGTTTAATTCAAAAGAACTAGCTACTATGGAGGAAGATGGTTTTGTCGTCAAAAGATTATCTTTAGAAGATGTTGAAGTTACGGATATTGGCGAAAGACAATTATTGTTTTGTTATAGACCAAAATAATTTCCAGCAAATTTAAGAACAATAACTGATAGATTGTTAATATTATTTTAAAAAAGAAAGACAAAAATGACACAACTTAAACAAGATTTGTTTGAACTTCTCGTATCTATTATTATAGTTGCTATTATTATAGTTGCTGCATCTGTAGGATTTATAAAGCTTTATGGTATGCATGATGAATTTATGGAAAAAAAACAGATTAAAGATGACGCAAGAGAAGTTTATAATGCAAGATTTCCAAAAGTTGGAGATAGAATAGAACTTGACGGGAAAGAAATAGTTATAATGAAAGAATATGCTTGGTGCAAGAACAGGACTTTCAGGGTTCGACTTCCTAATGGAGAACTGACAGATATTCTTAGGGGGGAAACGATTGACATTAAACCTATAAAGAAGGATTTCCAGCAAAACAAAATTTAATAACTGTATAATTGTTAATATTATTTTTCAGAGGTATTGTAATGTTGATTGGTAAAGTTTTTAGGATAAAATATAAGACAGTAGATAATCGCCCATGGACTAAGAGAGTTAAAGTATTTACTCAAGCATTGAAATTTGCTAAAAAGAAATGTAAAAATGAGAGAGTAGCTTTTATAGAAGAAATTCTTATTTATTCCGAAGACAAAGAAAGAGTTAATACTAAATGGGTAGTAACTGATAAAAGTCATTTTATAATTATAATTTAAATGGGTATTCAAAGAAGGTAAATGTTTCGAGAAAGAAGCAAACATAAGTTTTGACTAATTTTTAAGATTTCCAGCAAATTAAAAGGAAATAACTGATAAAATGTCAATATTATTTAATAGAAAGGAAATAAAAATGTCAGAATCAATAACAAAAGAGAAACAAGAAGAAATTCAAAAAAATAATGATGAGTTCTTTAATCTAATGTATGATGTTGTTGAACATATAGATAAAAGAATAATATCAGAAGAATTAACTAAAGGCAGTTATGCAAATGACATAGTAAGAGAACTGTCAAAAAATAAAACAGATGATAAAGATATTCAAAAATTAATGATTAGATACAAAGAGTGTGAAGCAAAAATAATTACATATAAAAATAATAGAGAAATGTTAATAGATACAATGCATCGTAATAAAAATTTATTGATCGTTGTATCTAATTAATTTTCCAGCAAAATAGAATTTAATAATATGTTAGATATAATTGTTAATTAAAAAATAAATATTGTCTCCTTTTGTTTGTTAAGGTTGTTGTTTGCATATTATAGGGAAATCGGAGTTTTGGTTTCCCTATTTTTTTATACTTTAATTCTGGAGATAACAGCTAGTTAAAATAGGTAAAATAAAAAGAATAAATAATTAAGGAAAGATAGGCAAGGATGTTTATCTTTATAATTTTAATGGATTTTAATTTAGTAGAAAGGATAGTAAAATGAAGAATGTAATTAGTTTGGTAGTATTGGTTATGGTAGTTGTTTCTGTTTGTGGGTGTAACGCTGTGGATGGCATCCTACAAGACACGGCAGGTATGGCAAACGCCGCAAGGCAGATTACAACTCCTATGGCTGACAAGGCACAGGCTCGTGATGCAAGTTATTCAGGAGCTAGATTGTCTCGTTATCATGCTGAACAGGCAGGTCGTTTTGCCTCGTTTAACAATAAGGAACAATAAGATGAATAGGATAGTCATTATTTTAATATTATTGGGTAGCTTATTCTGTTTAAGTGGCTGTATAGAAATAAGTTATAAAACAGAAGCTAAAATATCTTTTGGTGGGAAAAAGACACCACCAAGACCAAGAATAATTGATAATGGCTATCCTTATTCACCTAAAACTATTCCTGCTATATATGCAGAATCTGTATCTATTTCAAAGGTAGAAACAAAAAAACGTAGAGGTTTTAAGAAATTTACTAAAAAGGAGATTTAATTATGTTTACTTTAATAAATGGTGGTTTTAATCTAACAATAAATGAATTGGTAACATTGGATTTTTCATGGCTTTTTATGTTTTGTTCGGTAGTTACTATGAATATTCTATTAATAATCAGAAAGATTGTTAATTGGGGTAATAAAGATACAAAAAATAAGAAATAGCATTTTCCAGCAAATTAAAAATTTTTAATAGATAAGATGTTAATACTATTAAAAAAAGGATAAATAAAAATGGAATCTAAACCTAGACAGATAGACGATCATCTAAAATCTTTAAGTAAAGATGATATTAAAAGGTTGATAGTAGAAGCTTGTTTTAATCAGCTTGGGAAAAATAGAGAAGAAGAAATGAGTGATACTTCTCCAGAATCTGCGGTTATGTTTGCTATGTTCTGGAATGACCCAGAAGAAGCTCTTAAATATATGTTAGATAATGCGAAAGGTTAAAAAATATTTCTAGCATTAACTTCTTTACCCCATAAAATAATTTTGTCTTTTTTAGAATTATTGTCTTTTTCCCATAAAGGTTGAAGATTATTTAAAGACCAACAATATAAAAATTCAACATCATTAGTGGAATTGTATTTAAAGAATGTTTGAGGGATAATATGATCTATCACCCAATCTCCATAATTGTCCCAATTCATTCTTTTGGTAAATAGAGATTCTAAATGATCTATTAGCTCTTGAAGAGTATATCCGATAATATCTTCCCAACGTTTTTTATTTTTAGATAATTTATTAGATTTTAAAGAATTTCTTATATTTGTAGAAAAATTATGAGAAATCCTTACCATTGAATCTTTTCTGTATTCTTTTAAATATTTTCTTCTTTTTTCTTTATTTTCAAGTTGATTAGCATATTCTTTTATATATGCTTTTTTTCTTTCTTTAACTTCTGGTTTATTATCATATTCTTTTCTTTTTTTTCGAAATTCTGGGTCCTTAAGATCTTCTTTGTATTTTTTCTTTTGTCTCTCACTTATCTTTTTTTTATTTTTTTCAGCATATATTTTTCTTTGTTTTAATATCTTATCTTTATTTTTTAAATAATATTCTTTTTTATTTTCTTTTTCGTTGTAGCTCATATTAATTTACTCCATTAAAAAAGGCTCATAAGCAAACGGAGACAGCCGTTTAGCCTACAAACCTTATATTTTAAGTATATTATAGATCCTGTCTAATCTATAACTATATATTACAGATTACTTAATCGATACCCTTTTTATTATATCGAAATTTTTTAAGTTTTTCCAGCAAAATAAAATTTTTAAACTAATAAAATGTTAATAAATAATAATACTTTTTTGAAAGGAATGTAAAATGGAAGGTCTATGTACGAAAAATAGAGTAAGTATTGAACAAGTTAAAGCCGTTCCCGTTCCAGAAGGAACACGGACATGGAAACCTATTAGTCACTTTGATTTGATTCAAGAAGCTAAGAAATCTGCTGAAAAAATGGGATTGATTATTGGTAACGAAAGTTACGGTCTAAGCAAAGAAAATAATCAAGTATTTGGGGTTATTGAAGTTCTTAATCATGATCACTTCGATAATGAGGTACGTCTTATGATGGGAATCAGGAATAGCATTGACAAGAGCCTATCAGCAGGAGTTTGTTTTGGCTCTAAGGTTTTTGTTTGCGACAACCTATGCTGGTCTGCTCAAGACACAGAGCTTGGAGAATCATTCTTGACTTCTCGTAAACATACTCGTTTTATCGAGGAAGATTTGCCACAACGTCTTGATCATGGCATGAGCCGTTTTGCTTTTGCAAAGCGTTATCAGGAAAAGCTTTATGGAGGTCTTAAAGGGTCTGCATTGAGCCTGATGCATGTTCACGATATTCTTGTTAAAGCTTCTCTTGCAGGGGCAATTCCTAATAAGGATATTCCGAAAGTAAGAGATGAGTATCTTTTCCATCTTCATACTCCTGAAACAGAAGAGCAGGCGAATAAATGGCAAGAGAGTTTTTCCGAGCCTACCGCTTGGAGTTTGTTTAATGCTTTCACAGAAAATAGCAAGGTCTATCAGGCTAAGAATAGTCTTGTTTCTTCTGACAGGATGATTAAGCTTACTAAACTATTCCAACAGGAATTTATAAGTTAATTAGTCTTTATAGGGCAGGGTATTTAATACTCTGCCCTATTTTCCAGCAAATTAAAAATTTTTAAGTAATAAGATGTTAATACTATTTAAAAAGGAATTAAGATGAAACGTACAATAACTTTAGAAGATGATTATGCCGTTTATGGGAATAGAAAAATAGGTTATCTTGTATCTAATATTAGATTATGTTTTGGGCTAAAAAATAATAGAAAATATAAAATAATTATTGTAGAGGGGACTGAATTTTCTATCTGTAAAGATAGCAGAGACTATACTATTTGGGATAAAAACCAATATTTAGGCATGATTTGTCGAAAAAAGTTTGAAAAATTGTTTTTCACTTTTGATGTAAATAAAAAATATGATATTATTGTCGAAGAAATAGAGGAATAAAATTATGGGAATGGAAACATCTGCTTGCCATGCTGATATTGTAGACGAAAGTTTTGTAAAAGAAATAAGTCCAAAAGCTTTTAAAAGGCTTAAAGAACTTGTAGATAATGCTGATTATGAAGGATTTTCTATAGAATTACTATCTATTCAGACTAATTATGAAGGAGATATTGAAAACGAACTAGCTATGGATTTAGGCGATGAAGATGCTTGTCTTATTTCTAATGCTTATCAATTTCTTTGTATGGATTTTCAAAATAAATCAGGTCTTAGTCTTGATTTAAAATATCATGCAAAAGAAGATAGAGGTGATGAAGTTGACGGATATTTCTGGGCGGTTGGCGGGGTTTATGAATTGTCTGCCGCAGGCAAGAAATATAAAAATAAAATCGAACGTAAATTTTGGACAGTTTGGGGTTAATATTATGGGTTGGATAATTGCAGGTATAATTTGTTGGAATATAGGGCATGGTTTTTTTGGGACTATTTTTATAATGATTGGGGCTGTTCAGATAATCTCTGATTAAAATTTCCATCTTGATATGAAATAGAATATTTCCAGCAAATAAATTTTTATTTTCTATAAAATTGTTAATAATAATTTTAGAAAGGATTTAAAATGAATAATAAAAAGAATGAATTTTGGAAAGCTTTAATTTGTATCATTATAGTTTGTATAGGTTTTTATTGTCTATTAAAACCTAGACATGTAGCTATACCACTAAATCAATATGACAGTGCTTTTGTAGTCAATATAGAGCCTCGATCTATTGAGCAGTACAAAGCTGATAAAAGGGTAATAGCTAAGAATCAGGGGTTTGGAGATATAATTTCTATACCATCAAAAAGGATTAAAGATTCTCTTAGAGAGCATGAGGGATATAGGCATACTGCTTATTATGACACAAGAGGAAACCCTACTATTGGAATTGGTTTTAATCTGATGAAAAACGGAGCAAAGCCTAGAATTGAATCTTTGGGTTTGAATTATAAAGATGTTCTTAATAAAGAAGTATCTTTAACGGACGAACAGATAAATACTTTATTTGAATATGATTTACTGATAGCGACAAGTGATGCAATCTCTTTCTTGCCGAACCTTGTAGAACAACCTGATGAAGTTAAGATTGTTATAATTGATATGGTTTTTAATATGGGCTTAACAAGATTGAATAAGTTTAAAAGATTCAGACAAGCTTTATTTGACGAGAAATACGGAACAGCAGTTATTGAAATGAAAGATTCAAAATGGTATCACCAAGTCGGGAATAGGTCGAAAAATTTAGTCAAGATTATGGAAAGCATTTAAAAAAATACCAATGAAGAAAAAGTTACGGATAGATTTACCCTTTATCTTGTAGCTTTTTCTTTTTCCAGCAAATTAAAATTTTTAAGGGATAATAATATGAATAATGGTATATGTCCTAAATGCGGAAATAAAGAACCCGATTCTTGGGAAGACGAAGAGACTTTCCGTTATCGTAATGTGGAAGTAGGAGATAATGAGGTAAAAAGAACCATGAAATGTCTTAAATGTAATTCTGAATTAGAAGAAACTTATACTTTCCAGCAAATTAAAAAAATTTAAGTAATAGGATGTAAATGCTATTTAAAAAGAAAGATAAAAATGACTATTGAAGAAGTAATGACAATTACAGAAACAGAACTTAAAATTAAGTGGAATGAAGGTCTGGAGATATTTCAAGTTTCTTTGCGAGACTATGTTGGAGTAGGTCATGGATACGGAATAGAAACAATTGAGAATAAAGGTTCTGGAATATTGACAGGAACTTGGGGTGGCGGTAAGACTAAAAAACAGGCTATATTGAATTATTGTAGTCGAATTGAAGGTCTTATTCTTGTTAAAGATGGTATGGATAGGTATAAAAGACGAGAATATCCTATGCCCGATAGAATTACTTGTCCGAAAATTCCAGCAAATTAAAATTATATGAGTGATAAATCAAGAGAATATAAAAGAAAACGAAATATCAAACTAGCTAAAAGACATGAGTTTTTTGGAAGGATAAAGAAATGGATATTACAGCTGCTCAAATAAGAATTGACAAATTCAATAAGAAAGTTGAAGATTTTAAGAAACTTTTTAATAAAATAAATGAATTTTTTAAAACTAATTTAAAATTGGATGAAGAAGATTTGAGTTATAAAAATGATCTTCAAAAAGAATTTATTCCTTATGGTGAAGAAGTTGGTTTTTCTATTATGGATTTCGGACATGGAATATTTATTAATGTTTTTAATATTAAGTATTATCCTGCTACAAGAGAAGAACCAGAAGATTGTGAATATTATGATGAATGTTCAATAGATGGGGATGATATGCTTGAAGCATTGATAGAGTTTCACAAGAGACGTATCACTTTTAATATAAATAATATCTCAGAAGAGATGGCATATTTTGAATTAGAAGAAAGTATATTAGATGATAATTGATTTTTATTTTCCAGCAATATTTATTTTATTTCTTTGTTTAATAAAGAAATATAGTTAATAAAATTTAAGGAATAAAAAAATGAAGATTAGAAGAACTAAATTGAGAACTCTCCGAGAAGAAATTGTTGATGAAAAAGTTATTGAACATTACCAAGAACAGGGGTTTTTTGCCGTTGATAATGCTCTTGAATGGATTAAAGATGGAGAAGTTATTTATTCTGATTTTAGTAAATTTGAATTAGTAAAGGAATAATTATGAGTACAAATTATTATATAAAAGGTTACGATACTCCTGAAATAAATGAAAATAGTCCTAAATGGCATTTGGGAAAAAGATATTCTGCTGGCAATGGTAAATTAGGCTTTATCTGGGCTATAGATATGACGGTAGTTGAGTTTGCTGAAAGAATTGAAGAACTAGAGCTTTTTGCTGATAGTTGTATTGTTAATGAATATGGAGAAGAATTCTCTGTTTTAGAATTTATGAATTTAGCTTTGGGTTGCGACGTTCAAGATACAGATTCTATCGGAAAGGAATTTTGTTAATTTTCCAGCAAATTAATTTTTTTTAAGGAATAAAATATGAATACTTATCAATTTACAGTAATGGCTTATGACAAAAATGAAGATAAAGATATTCGAATCATTCTTGGAGAAGCTGATGGCATAGATAAAGAAGATGCCTTTAAGAATCTTATCGCTGAAAAGGAAATAGATTCTAAGACGATAGATGATGAATATTACAAGATGAATACAGTTAAATCTTCTATTGTATCTTTTGAAACTAAAGAAATGGAAGATAAAGATATTGATTATGAATTTCTAGCAAAAGAATCTGAAATAGAGATTTTAAAAAATGATAGCAATTTCTACGATTGGCTATTGGAAAAAGCTCAGGAAGAAATAAGTTGTTGGGATGTTGAGGGGCTTTTTGATTTTGTAAAAGATTCTTTAAATACTGATGATGATGGCATAGTTGATGACTATAGGATGCAATACTAATGATAAATCTATATGTAGATGACGAAAGAACCCCACCGAATGATAATATATATAATTGGGTTGTTGTTAGAAATTATCTAGATGCTATTAAAATTCTGGAAGAAGAAGAAGGTAACATTGAAAGGTTATCTTTAGACCATGATTTAGGTAATATTGGGGCAACTGGATATGACATAAGCGTTTGGATAGAGGAACAAGTTAGTAAAAGGCAGTATAAAGCTCCTAAGCGTTTATACTGCCATTCGCAGAACCCTGTTGGAAAATCTAAAATCAAAGCATGTTATCAATCTATAAAAAGGATAGAAAGAGAAAGAGAAACTAATCTCTAGCTCTTACTTCTTTCCCCCATAAAATTATTTTATCGCTTTTTTTATTATTATCATTTTCCCATAAGGTCGGAATTTTTTACGGCATTAAGTTTTACTGGAATTATAATATCTATTTTTGTTATATTTTCTAATATGTTAGTTTAGTTTTTCCAGCAAATAAAAGTTTAATTGCTTTTTAATTGTTAATAATAATTTAATTTAATAAAGGATAGAAAAATGAGTGAAGTATTAGGAATTGCGAATATCGGTCTGGGCATCTTAAATCTTGTCCTATGGAATTACAATAAATCAGGTTTCAATTTGGCGGCGGGTCTGTTTGCCCTATCTGTCGGAATTATACTTTCAGTTTAATAAGGATATGATTATGATTATGTATATTTTAGCAACACTAAATTTTATTTTGGTCTTTGCAAATCTTAAATGGTGGTTTGAAGATAATTCTATATTAAATTTAGTAGTAAGCGGAATGTGTTTAGCAACAGGAATACGTTTATTAGTTTAAATTTTCCAGCAAATTTTAATTAATAAGGATATAAAAATGAGTAATAGAGCATATATAGAAACATTATCGATCACAAAGACTTACGATAAGGATAGAAGTTATTTCGCTATCAATGTCTTTGATGATTATAATGATGTTTATATCGAAGTCGATGAAATTCCTGATAACGATATTGATATTTTTAGACTACTGATTGAAGAACAAGAAGAAAATCATAATGAGTCGGTATATTGGATTTTGTATAATATGCAAGAATATAAAAGAGGTATAACTATCAATAGAAATTATCTTGAGTCTCATGAAACTAATAGAATCATAAAAGAATATGAGGACTAAAATGAATACAATGCAAAAGATAGAAAAAGCAGTCAAAGCTAAATTTTTAGAGCAGAAGTTGAACAAAGAAGAATTTAGTCAAAATATTACTTCTTTCGATTGTGTAGCTCAAAGGGCTATGGTTATTTTTGATGATTGTAGACTTGAAAGAACTTATATTCTTGTCGGGTTGTGTGTTAATGCTAATAAAGATTGGGAAGTTATTTACTTTAAAAATAGTGCAGAAACAATCGGGGCAGGACATTTCGATGGTATTGATGCTATGTCTGATGCTGATACTTTTTTAAATTATTAAAAGGAGAATATTATGTTCTTATTTTTTTATTTTTGAATATATGTCTTTTTGGGGCAAATATGGTTATTTCTATAACGTATGCTTTAAAAGATGAATGGGATTGGGCAGTATTTCATATATTCTGTATGTGTTGTTCTTCTCTCGGAATTGTTCTTATGTTGGATTGTATAATAAACTAATTTTCCAGCATTTTAATTATTATTTCTTTTTATAATATAAGAAATAATAATTAAAAAAGGAAACAATATGAATATGTTAGTTAAAGATAAGCCTCATTATGAGAATCATTGCGAACATTCTAAAGACGAATTTGTTGGTTCTATACTATCGGTAGTAGGGAAAGATATAAAATCAATTGATGTTTATATCTTTAAGCATGAAGGTTTTAAAACTCAAGATGTTTGCATAAGGTTTGGGGAGAAACCAGAAGATTATTATTCAGCCGGAGAACTTTTTGATTTTATTCTTAGAGCTAATAATAGTCCAAAATGTTATCAAGATGCCGTTTATGTCATTTCTCAAATGGGAAATATAGAATTTTCCAGCAAATAAAAATTTTTTAAGGCATAAAGTATGGGATTATATAAAGAAAAATATAAAGGTTATGCAATCTGGCAAGATACTAAATCCAAAGATTGTAGAAACAAAATATCAGGTCATGAATGGACGGAAGATACTCCTATTAACAAATACTATATAGTAGGATTAGGGGTATCTTGTTTAAAACAGTTTGGTACTATTAAAGGATGTAAAAAACATATAGATTTTCTTATTAGAAATAATTTAAATATTGACTATTATAATTCAAAGGTGAAATAATGGAATTATCTGGAGAAGAAAAATGTTTAATATTAGATGCTTTATCCTTATTGAAAATTAAAAGTAATGAATGTTTAAGATTTTCAGTAGTTAATGATGCGGAAAAGAAAGTATTAGAAGATACAGTAATAAAAGTAGATAAATTGTTTGAAAGATTTTGAAATTAGGAATAATTTAAATATAGATTATTATAATATTAAAAAGGTTTAATTATGAATAAAGATAAAGAATTTGAAGCATGGAAAAAAGAGAAATTAGATTATATAGATGGACTATGTAATCCTAAAGTTGGGGATCTAGTAGAAGTTATGATAGATTATGCTTATACAGCAGGTGCCAATAAAGGCGTTAAAGATTCTGTAAAAAATATGAAAAAGCTATTGGAGGAATATAATGGCTGATAGAAAAAAACAAATAAGAATATTTAATAACACCTTTTCAATTACTTCTAAACCTTTAATGAGGGATGGTAAACAATTAGGATGGGAAATAACTATTATTCTATATAAAGATAATGAGAAAATAAAAGAAACTTATCAGGACTTTGCTAAAGATGTTGTTTATGCAGAAGAGGCAAGTTTTGGATATTTTCTTGGAACTCATTGCGAAGGGGGTATATTTTGGAATTAGAATTTGAATGTCCTAAATGTTCTGGAACAGAACTGATACAAAAATGCAAAACCTATAAGTATATTCCTGTTTCTCAAATAATAGATGATGGAAGTAAATTTGGAGATGTAGAATTTGATTATGCTAATATGACAGAAGATGATCTTGAACCTATAGTTTTTTGTTGCGGTTGTTGTGGACATGAATTAGTAGATGCGATAGGCGAAGAAATATGGGATATATCGGATATACCTAATTGGGTTAAAGAGAATTGTTAATTTTCCAGCATTTTAAATCTTATTCATTGTAAAATTGTTAATAATAATTTTGAAAGGAATAACAATGAATGATAGACTAAAATTTTATGTAGAATTCCCAATAGCTCAAACATGGGAAGAGGCTGTTAAATGTATCATAGATGGCGGTTCTTGTCATCAAGAAGATTCTAACGATTGGCCTAACTGCGGAGGCTTTGATGATTTGATAGTTTTTCTTGAAAATTTCCCAGAAGAAGAAAAAGATGAATTTGATTTCTCTCTTTTTGATGTTCATATGGTTCCAAAAGGGGAAGAAGATGCTATCGCAGAGCCTTTTAAGGTCGGAGAAATGGTATGGTCATCTAAGGACATTGAAAGAGTTGCTTTGGATAATCCTGTTTACGCAGGGACGGGACTTAAAATCGAAAGAATATGTATCGATGGAACTCTGATTTTTGAAAAATCTTTCAAGTCAAATGGAAAAGACATTAAACTTGGTTTTAATCCTCAAAATTTTATCAGGGATGGAAAAGAAGAAAAAGAAGATAAGAAAGTCTATATTCTAGTTGATACATCAGAAGGTAATCTGGATATGGATTCTACTTTTACTTCTATGACTTCTCTTAAGAACTTTGTAGATGATAATAAGATTCTTTGGTCTGATGAAGATGATTTTGAAGAGATTTTGGATTCATTAGGTATTTTAAATGATTATTCTGGAACTAATTGGGATTATGAAGGAGTCCATAAGGTTACTGGAGAAGTTGTTTATGCAGTCCAAATATCTTTTCTAAAGTAATTTTCCAGCATTTTAATTATTATTATCATTATAATTGTTAATAATAAACTTTTTAAGGGTAATAAAAATGAATAATAAAGAAAAAGCTCAAAAATTATGGGCTGAACTTGAAAATATTCCAATAAATGAATATGAAGAAATAGATATAGATTGGAATAATTTCGATAAAGGAACTCATATTCAAGATATATGGCATTGGTTTGAAGAAAAATTCGATATATCAGTTGCTAAAGATTTAATGAAAATTATTTAATAATAAAGGATATTTTTCTTGATTCGTATAATATATAATTATTAGATACTTGAATCCGATAATTAAGTATCAGTAATTTATATATTATAGAGTAATTTTCTTTCCTTTAGTCGGATTCAGGATTGATTTTTGCTCTTTTTTTTCGCGAATAAGGAGAATACAATGAAAAAAGAGAATCCGACTATTAAATGTGCTTGTGGATGTGGAGAAGAGTTTAAACTTTATAGTAAATGGGGGAAAAAAAGAAAATATGTAAGTGGGCATAATAGAAGATTAAATAAGAAACAATCGATTATTAAATGCGATTGTGGATGTGGAGAAGAACTAGAACTTTACGATATAGAGGGAAGAAAACGTAGATATATAAATGGGCATAATAATAGAAAATACGATGATCCTAACCAACATAAAAGAGAATGGAATAAAAGAAATAAGAAAAAAAGATATGAAACAAAAAATAATAGATTATTTAGAATTAAGTCAGAGTTAATAACTAAAAAAGGAGGATGTTGTTTAGAATGTAAAATTAAATATAATGGAGTTAATTCTAATATATTTGATTTTCATCATGTTAATCCTGAAGAAAAACTTTTTAATATAATGCAGGGTCTTAATTGTAAAAGACTAGAAGATGTGTATAAAGAAATAAAAAAATGTATATTATTATGTTCAAATTGCCATAGGATAAAGCATCATAAATTTATTTTTGATGGTAAAATATACAAAGAAGTTCATATAATAAGAGAAAATTTAATCTTAGAAGCAGGAGATTGCTGTTCTAAGTGCAAAATTAAACGTAATGAATATAATTCAAGTATATTTGATTTCCATCATACCACCCCCGAAAACAAAAAATTTCAATTAAGTAAAAGCGGTATTGCATACAAAAGCATAAAAGATATTAATTTAGAATTTAAAAAATGTATATTATTATGCTCAAATTGTCATCGGATAATAAAACATTCAGAAATCCAGCAAAAATCAAAATAATAATTAAGTTATTATAATAATAATTTTAATCAGGAGAATTTATGATATACTTTGTAAACAATGAAAATAAAAAGCCTATTAAGTCTTGGTGCGAGCATGTAGAGCCTGAGGCTATGGCACAAGCCAGTAATCTTGCTAACCTACCATTTCTATATAAATGGGTCGTGCTAGAGCCGGATTGCCACCTAGGATACGGAATGCCTATAGGAGGAGTTATAGCGTTAGAAAATGCAGTAATTCCTAACGCGGTTGGCGTGGATATTGGATGTGGGATGTCCTGTTTCAAAACTTCTATAAAATCTAATAATATTTCTAAGCAACAACTAAGAAGTATTATAGAAGAAGTTAAGAAACAAATTCCTCTAGGAATGAGCCACCATTCTCATAGTTCTAAGCAATTCAAAGAAAATTTTAAGTATTTTGAAAGAATTGAAGAGAGAATTACGCAGAAACAGTATGCGAGATTTTTTAATATTTTTGGAAAAGGAAAAACCAAAAAGGAATTGAACAAATATTTTTCTGAAAGTCTTGGTACACTGGGTGGCGGAAATCATTTTATTGAGGTACAAACAGATGAAGAAGATAATATTTGGCTAATGATACATTCTGGATCTAGAAATGTTGGTTATAAAGTAGCTAATTATTATCATAAAAAGGCTTTGGAATTAAATAAGAAATGGCACTCAAATATTTCTAATGATGATTTAGCTTTTTTACCATCAGATTCAGAAGAAGGCATACATTATATTAAAGATATGAATTTTGCTTTGAAATATGCGGAAGAAAATAGACGTTTAATAATGGAATCTTTTAAATCTTCTATTACTAAAGTTTTAGGAGATGTAGAGTTTAAAGATGAGATAAATATACATCATAATTTTGCGGCATTAGAGAATCATTATGGTAAGAATGTATGGGTACACCGAAAAGGAGCTACATCAGCTAAAAAAGGTCAATTAGGTATTATTCCTGGTTCTATGGGAACTGCATCTTATATTGTTAAAGGTCTTGGAAATCCAGAATCATTTATGAGTTGTTCTCATGGAGCAGGTCGTATAATGGGTAGAAAACAGGCATCTATATCTTTAGGCAAGCAAGAATGCGAAAACTCTATGCAGGGTATTGTTTATGATGGTTTTCAAATGATTAAAGATAGAAAAGGTAAAGAGATGTTAGACTTGGGCGAAGCTCCAATGGCGTATAAGAATATCGATAATGTCATTAAATCAGAATCAGACTTAATAGAGCCTGTTGTTAGGTTAAGACCTTTAGCAGTTATTAAAGGATAATTTTCCAGCAATAAATAAATTATTTTCTTTATAATTGTTAATGATAATTATAGAAAGGTTATAAAAATGGAAATAATGATAATGGTTCTTTTGGGTATTTTTTGGACATGTTTTTTGGTCTTTGTTTGTTTTTGGGATGGATATGAACCTAAACAAAAACAAATAAAAGAAAAACAATATTATTGTGAACGATGTGGAGCTAAATCAACTTTTAGACCTAATTTAGTAGATAAAGATATAATTCTTTTTTCTATCTGTACTCGTTGTGAAGAAGAGATTGAAGATAGAGTAAGAGAAGAAGTAAGGCAAGAGATTATTGATAGTATTTCCAGCAAGTAAAATTTTATTTATTGTATGATTGTTAATAATAATTATTTAAGGAATAGAAAATGAATACGACAATAATACTTAATAGAGAAGATGTTAATAATCCTCTTCATCCTAATCTTTGGGAAGACTTTATGGATACTTTGGGTCTGGATCATGAAACAACAGAAGTTTGTCTTGAAAAATCTAAACATGATGATAATAAAGTAATTAAAACTAAAAAGTTTAAAGTTGGGGATTGTGTTACCCTTTCAAATAATACAACCCTTGTCTGCGGGACAATTACAGCAATTGATTTTAATGGAGAACAAAATACTTATTATGTTGAATGGGATGATGTTCTTCATTATGGAGGAAGCATCACCGAAAACTGGTATGATGAAGATGATTTAAAAATATAATGCTTGCTTGCTTTTTTTTGTTGCGGATAGCCCTTATCTTAATTGATAGGGGCTTTTCCAGCATTTTATTCTTTAATTTCTTTATAATTGTTAATAAATTAAGGGATATAAAAATGGCTAAAAGTAAAAAACAAAAAAAAATAGAAAAGACAATGAAGAAAAGGGCTGAAAGACCTGATATTATGAATATTAGGAAGTCTATGCCCTGTCCCACCGGAACTAAAGTTATTAAAGATAAGAAAAAAGAACAAAATAAAAAACAATGTCGAAATAAGGATATTAAGAATGAAGAATAGAAAAGGTTTTCCAGATAAAAAAATACCTGAATAATTTTCCAGCAAATAGTATTTTATTATCATTATAATTGTTGATAATAAAGTTTTAAGGAATAAAAAGATGGCAAAAAAGAAAAGTAAAAGAAGAAGAATTAGTAAAGATATTTTAGATTTAAGAAAACAATTTGAAATGGATAATACAGATTCTGTTTTTGTATCACCAAAAGCATTAAAAGAAAAAGTACCTAATAGAAAAGAAAGAAAAGATTATTTAAGAGCAATAGTAAATGAATTTGATAGAATGTTAGCTGTTTAATTGATATATGGGTATAGCTCAGTCAGGTTAGAGCGTTCGTTTGACATCCTTAACGTATTTACTAGTAATACGGGAAGCGTACCATTTAGGATCCTTTGGTACGAGTTGGCGAAAGGTCGCAAGTTCGAATCTTGCTACTCATTGCTTTTATTGTAGATACTAAATGTATTGAATAACGAGGCATCATAGTCGTAAGGACTAAAATCTATCCACGCCTACAATCCGAAAGGAAGAGAATAAAAGGGGTAGTTATATTAAGATTTTCCAGCAAATAAGATTTTATTATCTTTATAATTGTTAATAATTTAAGGAATAAAAAAATGATAGTTAATTGGGAAAATAGATGTCTTATATGTGATTATATATGGGATTCTGAATCATGCACCGAATCATGTCCAGAATGTGGAGAAACAGATGATATTTATTCAGAAGAGGTAGAAGAATAATTTTCCAGCAAGTAAGAAAATAATTCGATAAGTAATATAAGTAAGTAATTTAATTAAGTTAATATTTTTTAAGGAAGAAAAGAATGACCAGAGTATGTCCAGTATGTAAAAGACCTTGTAATGATTATAATGCAGATTATTGCCTTTGTGGGGCTGATTTGCCTGACCCTAAGTTTGCTTCAAGAGATAATAGCAATTTTAGGTCTAGGGATGATAATTATGATGATTATTGACTATGTCCTATTTATTAAGGGTTAAATAGAGTATAATAGATGAATTTAATAAAGGAGGAAATACGACCTATAATGGCTATTTCCTCCGCCCTTTTTTAAGGATAATAAAATGGCTTGTCAAAATTGTGAAGTTTGCGAGTATAAAAATCTTGAAACAGGAGATAAAGAAGAAGGCTTTTGTTATATGTTTAAAGATAAACCAGATGGAAAATGTGGACAATTCTCACCGATAGCTCCACCACTTCCTATTGCAATGGCTCCACCACCGAATCAAAAAAAAATTCAAGCAATAATATTGAATCTGTTAAGAAGGCGATAATTTTCCAGCAAATAAATTTTTATTTTCTTTATAATTGTTAATAAATTTTTTAAGGAATAATAAAATGAGTTTTGATCTAATGGAAACAGTAAAAATCCCTAGCGATATGTCTAAAAGAGAATTTTTTGTCACCGATACATGTATGTTTGTTCTTATAACAGGACTAAATGAACGTAATCAGATTTGCGTATTTGATGATGATTTAACAGACAAAGCTAGAGAGTATGCAGATGAAAATACTCCAGAATTAAATGTTTCATATTCAAACAGGGATAAGTTTGGTTTTGTAAACAAAGAGAGAATAGAATACTGGAGTAAATTATTCCACTTCTTTATCTGGGAATGGCTAGAAAAGAATAATACAATTTGTTTTATGAAAAGTCCATAATCTTTTTAAGGGGAAATAATGATATTAGATAAAATAATAACTAAAATAATAACTATAATAATGGCTATTGTATGGACTTTTGGGGCTGTTTTTTATATAGGGGCAGGGATTGTAGTTGCTAAAACAGCTAGTACAAGTTGTTTATTCATAATCTTCGGGGGATTCTGTATATTAGGGGGAGTTCTTATCTTGTTTATGACAGTAGCAATGTTAATAGAGAATTTTTCCAGCAAATAAACTTTTATTTTCTTCATAATTGTTAATAATAAACTTTTTAAGGAATAAAAAATGTTGACAATTAAAAAGAATAATCCAAAAACATTAAGAGAAAAACTAGAAAGTTTTAATATGTCGTTTGTTAGTATGACGACCATTGAAGAATGCGTAAATGCTTTTGATAAATATGAAAAACTTCCGCAAGCAACAAAAGATTCGGTTCAAGTAATTGCCGATATGTATAATCTTTTCTTTACTTTCGCACAAAAGCGAAACAAGATGATGCTTGTCGGAATAGGCCAACCATATATAAGGGACGTTTATCTTTTTCCAGATGAAAAACTTGACAATTCTCAAAAATTCTTAAAGAATGCTCCCCAGTATATCTTGAATCCATTCGCTAGAAATAAGCTAGAGAAAATAGAGGACTAATTTTCCAGCATTATAAGCTTTATTCTCTTTATAATTGTTAATAATAAACTTTAAGGAATAAAAAATGAGTTTAGATGTAAACAACGAAAAGCAATGGAAAGCTATAAATATAGATAATTCTGATTATGTTGGTATTATCGAAATAAATGATTCTGTTTTTGAGATTGTCAAAACAGATAAACATCTGGTTTTTGGTTCGTCTACAAATATCGGATTATTGCAGTCTGGTTATATGGAAATAGATGATTATTTCAGTATAGATGAAAATTTGCAAGCCCTTATTGAAAATATAGAAGTTTTTTATAGTTCCGGTTCATTATATGCGGTAGATATTGTATGCAATGAACGTATGTAGAATTTTCCAGCAAAGTAAGTCTAATTTTCTTTATAATTGTTAATAATAATAACTTTTAAGGAATTAAAAATGCAGACAAAAACAGCAACAACAAAAACAGTCAAGACAACAAAAACAGTTAAGCCAGTAGTTATTACAGACCAGAATGCTTTGCTTGCTATGCTGTTAAGGACTAACGGGGCTACTTTTGTCCAGTTAGAAACCGTAACAGAGCCAAAAATGAACAAAAGAGGTAATCCTTATCTTGATAACATCGAAATCGTTGCTAATAGCAATGTAATGATTGGAATGTCTTACGAGAATGTCGTCAATAACGCAAGAGTTAGGGATGCAATCGCAGAAGCTGAACAAGAGGGAATTGATAAAGAAACTCTTAATTCTGTAATGGCTTTTCTGGGAACATCAGTTGCCGACTATGTAGAGGATTTTACTCCTAAAGAACATCGTTGGGCTGACCATGCAAAAACTGAGGACGGTAATATAAGCCGTATTATCATGGAAAAAAGGTCGGATAGGTCTTGTAAGTATGTTCAGGTTTGGGTATTGAATACTAAGGATTATACTTATCGTTTTAAAGATTCTAAAAAAGAATTGAATGAGCAAGAAATCGAAATTATGAAAGATTTTATGCCTAAAAAGTCCAGTAATAAGGCTCATCAGGGCTTGAAAAAAGAAGTTAAAATCAGGGATTATTCGATAGATAGCATTAAGGTTATTACTATGAATAAAACCCAGTATTTCATCAGGTAATAAAAGATATTTAAAGCCCTTATCTTAATCGGTAAGGGCTTTTTTATTTTCCAGCGTTATAAACTTTATTCTCTTTATAATTGTTAATAGCAATAACTTTTAAGGAATAAAAAAATGTCAAATATAAATGAAATGACAATGAAGTTGTTAAGGCAGTATAAACTACAAGATGAATTCCTAATAACAGCTATGGCTGACCAGATGTTTGAAGAGCTTATATTACTTGTCGAGGGGCAAGAGGAAAAAGAGCTAAGAAATCTTTTTTATCATGGAGTCAGAGAAGACGTTAGCGAGTATTTTGACCTTGTTAATAGGTATGCCGTAATGGAATTGGGATATGAATTATCTCAAGAGGAAGTAGATGCAATTGTATCTATATGCGATGGATATGATAAAGGTAATTGGGGGGAAGAACATCTACAAGTAGCCTTGTCTGATTATAAACAGACTCTTAAAATGTAAAAGGAATAATTTTCCAGCATTTTAAAGTTAATTAACAGTATAAGAGTAACGGACGTAAAACAGTTTCCTATTTATTAGGTTGCCGTACCATCGGGGCAGACCCGTACCGAGTATGACGGGATAGCCCGATATCGGGGCAATGAAGTTAAGCCCAAAATGGCTGTTTTTGTAGATAATATGTATCTAACAGCTAAACCCTATTAGGGAGGGAAAGTCATTGACTATATGATATGGCTTTCCCTATTTTTCCAGCGTTATAAACTTTATTTACTGAATAATTGTAAGGAATAAATAAAATGGATTATGGTAAATATATAATTGTAGAGTCGAATTGTTCTCAAGCTATTCTTTTTGATAATACAATGTCCCATGATGACTTTCTGGCTATGTTTAATAAAGATATAATTAAATCGGCAGGATTTTTTATCGTATCGGGAACAGGGTCTGAACATGACCAAGAAGATATAGAAGTAACTGTATTCGGAAAAAGTATTACTCTTGGATTAAAATCAGATGAAAAAGATGCATATTATATTAAAAGAATATTAAGAAAATCTCAATATTAAATTTTCCAGCGTTATAAACTTTATTCTCTTTATAATTGTTAATAGCAATAACTTTTAAGGAATAAAAAAATGTCAGTAATAGAAAAAGCAACTGAATTAAATAGACTTAGAAGAATTAAATTCCCTAAAACAGATGAACAAGGGGGAATGACGATTGATAAAGTCGTTAATGAATATAAGAAAAATATTTCTATTATTCTGGATGTCGTTCTATGGAAAATATGGGGAATCCAAGGGAAAGAAGTTATTGGATATAAGGGAAATGAAATATTTATAGACCCAATAAGACTAGAAAATTCTATTGATAAATCTATTGAGTTCTATGAAGAGGAATTAGGTCTTGAAAATATCAGAGAATGTGCTATTTGCGGTACATTAAGTCGTATATATTATCTTTGCGACCATTGCGATACCGCTGAAACAGGTCCAGTTTGTGCTGATTGCGTAGATTGGGAACGATTCGATGATTCTTATTTTTGCAAGGCTTGTCCAGATAGAAGCGATGTAAAATGGGCTAAAAAGACTATAGACGGGCTATCTGCATCTAATGGGTATCTTTGCAATAGAAAAGTTGTAAAGTTGATTATGGACGAATATGGAGGCTCTATCGTCAAATGGGGAACAAAGTATTGGATTCAATTCGAACCAGCGTATAGGGCTTATTCAGACTTTGTTTATAAAGAGAAAAACTGTACCAGAGATGATTATAGAGTTTGGATAAATCAAGCCTCTATGTATAAGAAATGTCGAGAATGGAAGTAATTTTCCAGCGTTATAATTTTTATTCTCTATATAATTGTAAGGAATAACTTATTTAAGGAATAAGAAAATGACTGATAATGAGATAAAACATAGACTTTGGGATGTCTATACAGAGCTTAAAAAAGAACATGATTTTGCTCTTGGGGCTTTATTTATCAAAGTATCAAAAAGACTAAGGAGTTCGGCAGGTAAATGTTTGTCTTATCCGAAACAAGACGTACATACGATTACAATGTCAAAGCCTTTACTGGACGAATTCGGTTGGGAAAGATTTGAAAAGAATTTCCGTCATGAATTGGCTCATGCTTATTGCTCAAAGAAATATGGAAAATGCAATCATAACCATATATTTAAGAGAACTTGTGTCGCTTTTGGAGGTTCAATGAATCCTTCAATGGCAGGTTATGCATATAAAGAGGCCGCAACTACGGAATACGTAAAGACTATTAAAAAATATAAATATACTTGCCTTTGCGGAATAAGTATGGAATATGCTAAAAGAATGTCCGTAAAGATTAGAAATAGTCAGCGTCATACTTGTAGAAAATGTAAAACTCCAGTTGCTAAATGGAAAGAGGAAATGATTTAATTTTCCAGCAAATAGACTTTTATTTTTATTATAAATGTTAATAATAATAACTTTTAAGGAATTAAAAATGGGTCAATTATTGAATGAAATTTTTGAAGGACTAAAAGAGATTGTACTCTTTTCTGAAGATGTTGAAGCTCAGGAAAAGGCTCTTAAGATGTTGCTTAAGGTTCATCTAGAAACAAGCGGAATTATTGAAATTGACAATTTCCGTATTCCTAAAGCTGTTTATCAGGATGCCATTGCTCATATGAAAAATGGAGAAAAGATATCATGTATCAAGGTTCTCCGAAATGGTATTTTGAGAAACAATGAAGTCCTTGGTCTTAAAGAGGCTAAGCTATTGTCGGAAAGAATATCCATTATAGAGAAAATTCCTATGTCAAAAGGATATGAAGTATAAAGACCTTTAAAGCCCTTATCTTAATTGATAGGGGCTTTTTTCCAGCATTTTAAATTTTATTTTCTTTATAATTGTTAATAATAATAACTTTTAAGGAATTGAAAATGCCAAAGAATATAATCAGCCATTGCCTTAAACCTCTTAATCGCAAAGCCGAAAATATCTTTTTTAAGATTATTGAAGGCGTAAAATGGGATGCCGCTAAATATATTGGCGAAAAAGGCAAAGCGTTTATGCAGGTTGTTGTCAAAAGAATACCACACGATGCCATTTATGGTAAAGTATATGCAGTAGGTCATTATTATACACAAATGGGCGATAGAATGTCCGACCCTGAAATGACTTTCCTTGTTAATACAGTTGATGGTAGAGTTTATCCTCTTTCTTTTGAACAACATGGGACGTTTGCAACTTACGAAACATCAGCGGTTTTTAAAGACGGAGAATATGTAGGCAAGTATAAAAAGATGAACAATGACCACAAAAACTTCGCTAATGGTTGGATGGAAAACATTAAACATCAGCAAAGTCTATAATAAACATTTCAAAAAGGAGGAAATCGTTTCCCTTATTCCTTAGCGGTTTCCTCCTCTTCTTTTTTCCAGCATTTTAAGTTTTATTTTCATTATAATTGTTAGTAATAATAATAACTTTAAGGAATAAAAAAATGGATAATGATAATCTTCTCATATTACGGGTTCAAAGCAATTTTGGGATATTTCATATTTACCCAGTATGTCAAAAATCAAGAGCCTTTGCTCATATCGCAAACAAGAAAACTTTATCACCAAATGATTTAAAAGATATCGCTTTTATCGGCTTTCGTATTGCGTTTAATAATCTCCCAACGGAGAAAACAGAACCTTATAACCAGAATGGATATAAAGGGTTTCAAAAGTTTTTAGATAATTGGAATGGTTAAAAAACATTTTCCAGCGTTGTTAGTTTTATTTTCTTTATAATTGTTAATAATAATAACTTTAAGGAATAATAAAATGGAAGATAATCAGGTAAAAGTAGTTGCTCAAGTAAATAGAAAAGAAGGTACTTATAATCATACCAGACAAATTCCTACATTTTTTGTCAATGCTTATTGTTTTGTCACCGCAAAGAGTATTGTAAAAGATATATTTAAAGGACAAAATATGTCTGGTCAAATGGAAGATTCTAAAGGATATATGAAGAATTTTAACTTTTAAGGAATAAAAAAATGGGAAAAACAAACATTCCTGTAAAATGCGGTTGCGGTTGCGATGAATATTTGGTAGACGATATTTCAGAAGAATTTCCAACGGCTGTAAAAGCAGAACAAAAGGGTAAGAATATCCTTATTCTTAGAAATATCAATCCCATAAAACGGCTTGATGGAAAAATGGCTACTTATTCTCTTGAACATTGTTGGTTAAGAGATATTAAAGATACAACATCGGTATTAGGTAATGATTATTCCTATTGGCAGAAAAAAGAGCTAAACTGGAAAGAAAGTTTATTCGATCAAGTAAATCTTTTTTAAGATTTTCCAGCAAATAAACTCTTATTTTCTTTATAATTGTTAATAATAATAACTTTTAAGGAATAAAAAAATGGCAGACAAAGAAGTTTCAAAAGCAATAATAATTGATACGGAAGAAGGAATTAAGGGTTACAGAATTTTAGCTTTAAGGTCGGCTCTGAAACTTGAAGTTTTGGGAATGAAAAGACGGGGGCAATCGGTTTATTCTATCGTCAAACAAGAATTCGGTTTCAAGGGAAATAAAAAGAAAGTTCTGGATCAATTAAATAAGTATATTGAAGATAATTATAATCTTTAATACTAATAGAAGGGAAAGTCTGTTCCGGATAGGCTTTCTCTTCTTCTATTTTCCAGCATTTTATCTTTTAATTCCTTTATAATTGTTAATAGTAATAACTTTTAAGGAGTTAGAAATGAATGGTATGGATTTTTATACAGCAAGTTTTATATGTTTGTTTTTATGGGGTTTTTGGAAAATAACAGCTTAGGGGAAAATAATGGATATAAATTTTGACGAAGCTCAAGAAATAATAAATCTAATGAAACAAGACCCAGAAGCTTATCAAGAATTCATAGAGGATTTGGCTCTTAAAAGATTAGCAGTAAATGAAGGAGTAAGAAAATCATGGCAATTATGGTTTAAAATACAATAATTTTCCATCTTGATATGAAATGGAATTTCCAGCGTTGTAAGTTTTATTTTCTTTATAATTGTTAATAATAATAACTTTTAAGGAATAAAAAAATGAATAAAGCTCTCCTTATTATAGATATGCAAACGGGATTTAAAACAGCCCATGATGAAAAAACAATCGAAAATGTCCTTAAGCAAATAGATGAAGCCTATGAGAATGATTTGCCAATATTTATTTTAGAACATACAATAGATAGATTCGGATATACTTTGGAAATAATACGAGAATATTTAGACGATTATGATAATAAATATTACATAGAAAAATTTGAAGATGATGGAGGGGATGAACTAATTGAATATATTACAGAGGAAGATTATTCTATTGATGAATTTATTACTTGCGGAGTTAATATATCTTATTGCGTAGGAAAGACAATAAACAGCTTGGTAAAAGAATACAAAAAGATGATAACGCTTATATATGACGCTTGTAACTGTACTAATAACAAAGATGACGCTTTCGATGGCTGTTATTGCGGTTATTTTTATAGCGATATATTTGAATCAGATAAAGTTTTAATACAATAATTTTCCATCTTGATATGAAAAGAATTTTCCAGCATTTTAATTTTTATTTTCATTATAATTGTTAATAATAATAACTTTTAAGGAATTGAAAATGACGACTAAAAAAATGATTGATGGCAAGGTTTACGAAATTGATGTTGACGAATTTGATATTGAAGCTGAAAAAGCAAGCAAGGCAATCAGGACTATGGCAGGCTTTGGTACTATCAAAAAGACTATTAAAAAACGTCCTCCACAATGTTTCGCTATTACGGAATCGGCAATCAATAGATATTCAAAGTAATTAAAGGGGGCGAAAGTCCCCATTTTTATTTAATTTTCCAGCGTTATAAGTTTTATTTTCTTTATAATTGTTAATGATAATAACTTTTAAGGAATGAAAAATGTCAAGAAAAATGCAAAGTTTCATCAAAGAAAACAGAAAAGAAATTACAAAAAGAATCATTGAACTACATCCTGATACAGAAGCTCTTAAATCTATCAATGATGACGAACGCAGGGTAATGATTCTGAATGAGCCTGAATTGACAAAATGGGCAAGAAGTCAAGGAGTTGTAATCGACTAAATAGTCAGGGAAAGTCCTTTATCAGGGGCTTTCTCTTTTTTCTTTTTAAGGAAATAATAATGTCAGAAAGAGAAGAAAACGATAAAGAAGGTATAATTGACTGTCATTACTTTGCAGATGGTTCTGGAATTATCTGTATGGTTACTCAAGTTATTGATAGAGAATTTCCAAGCGACAATTTACTTTGTAGAGGGTATGGAAATACCTATAAAGAAGCTCGACAAAGTGCCTTAGAAGACTAATTTTCCAGCATTTTAAACTTTATTTTCTTTATAATTGTTAATGATAATAACTTTTAAGGAATAAAAAGATGGATATGAGTCTAAGAAATGCTTTAATTGCAAGCCAAGACCTAAACGAAATTGAAGCTAATGCTCTTATTGAAGAAATGAGAGAGAGAATTATTGAAGGAGAAAATCCTGAAGAGGTTTTATACAGCGAAGGTCTTGAACCTGATTATATTTTTGATTTAATTTAATCCTTATTCAATAAACGGATAAGAACCATACAATCTCTATCTACTAAACGGATAGGGATTGTATTTTATTATTTTCCAGCGTTTTATCTTTTATTTACTTTATAATTGTTAATGATGATAAACTTTTAAGGAATAAAAAAATGAATTTGCTAATAACTAACGAAAAAGATAACGAATCATATGAAAAACAATTCAATTCATATACAGATGCAAGGAATTGGATCATAAATCATCTGGACTTGTCGAAAAAATGGTCATGTACTGATATGGGATAGTTTTCCAGCATTTTACAGTTTATTTTCTTTATAATTGTTAATGATAATAACTTTTAAGTAAATCAGAGATTTAATTTAAAAAGGAATTGAAAAATGTTTATAATAGAGAGAATCACAAATAAAAGAGAATTTTTAAGGACTAGCTTAGGAACTGTAATAAACTTTGCAACCAAAAAAGAAGCCATAGAATGTCTTGAAAGACAACCTAATCATGAAGCCTTCCATGTTAGAAGACCTATAAAATCCGATTTTAAAGTTCGGAGTTTTAGAATGACTTTCAAAAAAGGATTTTATAGGTTGTATCTAAAGAATTCAATTAGCAATATTTCTCCAGCAATTTAAAGTTTATTCTCTTTATAATTGTTAATGATAATAACTTGTTTAAGGAATAAAAAATGTCTGAATTGAAAAAAGCTTTAATGAGTAGTCAAGGTATTACTGGATCAGAAGCTGATGAAATTATTGAAGAGATGAAAAATAGAGTTCTTGACGAGGGGCAAGATCCAGAAGAAGTTCTGTACGAAGAAGGTCTTGAACCTGATTATGTTTTTGATCTTCTTGATTTTTAGTTTTCTTTTGTCATATTTAGGAGGGAGTAATGCTTTAATTATTCCCTCCGCCTTTCTTTTCCAGCAATTTAAAGTTTATTCTCTTTATAATTGTTAATGATAATAACTTGTTTAAGGAATAAAAAAATGAATATTTATGATGATGATTTTGATGATGTAGATAACTTTGAAGAGACTGATGATTATTATGATGACGAAAATGAATCGTCTCTTGAAGAACTTTATGAAAATGAGGATTTTGCTCAAGATGGAGATTTTCATAATATGGAATATGACTCCGAAATGGGATGTTGGGGGTCTTGATTAAAATACATGTTTTTACTTTTCAGGGGGAAGTAAGCTACGCGATTACTTCCCCCATTTTCCAGCATTTTAAACTTTATTTTCTTTATAATTGTTAATGATAATAACTTTTAAGGAATAAAAAATGAGAGCCGATTTTATCAAAGTAGAATACAAAACTTATCTTTTTAATGGCGAAAAATTTACTGTCCGAAAAGACTTTTGGGATTATTTTGATGCCTGTCCTGATTGCTCTGTCATAACAAAAACGCCTATTAGCTTTGGGGTTGGTAGAGATGACTTTACCCAAAATGAGAGCAATCTGGGCGTTGTATGGGCTGATGGCGATAAAGATATGATGTTAATCTCAAGACCTCGTATGTATTAAGAGCCCAAGGGTCTTGAACCCCTAACAACCTCCTTATTCTGAAAAGAGTAAGGGGGTTTTCCAGCATTTTGATTCTTATTCCCTTTATAATTGTTAATAATAAACTTTTTAAGGAAAATAAAATGTTTAATAAAAATAAATTCCCCAAAGCCCCAAAACTTGATGGTTGTTTTCCGGTTTTCCCGAAAAAGAAAAGACAATTTAAATTGTTTAAAAAAATGCTTTGTCTAATTGGTATTCATGATAGAGAAACTATTGAATATTGGGAAGACGAAAGTAGTTCAGATAATTTCGATCAATGTAAACATTGTAAAAAATTATTGCCATGGTAATTTTCCAGCGTTTTAAACTTTATTCTCTTTATAATTGTTAATGATGATAAACTTTTAAGGAATAAAAAAATGGCTAAAAGAATAAAAGTAAAAAATTCATTGTTTGATGTTAATTCAGCTCAAAACTTAGTAGACCGCCTAAGGTCAGAACTCGATTTTTCTTTTATATCAGCGAGTATGAGTATGCTAGGCGGAAAAGATAATATAACAATCATGCTAGCGGTATCAATAGAAGCAAAAGAGAATTGGCCAGGAGATATTTTTGAGAACTCAAATTACAGGCGTTTCTCTATCTTTAATGATGGGACTGTCGAAAACTTTACGACTTCTGGACTCTCGAAAGTCAGAAAGTTTACAGCAAAATCAGTTGATGACTTAATAGCTCGATTAAATAAATAATAACTTTTCCAGCGTTTTCACTTTTAATTGCTTATATATTATAAGGGTTATCTAATTTTACTTCTGTTTTACGAAAGGTTTTACTATGAAAAGAATCATGAATAACGATCCAACTATCGAACTTGAAGCAAGCAATCTCGACAATTATGATCAAAAAGAAGTAAGGAGTATTTTCGGAGATTAGAAGTCGTAAAACCCTTCGGGTCAAACCGAGGGGTTTTATCTTTTTATATTAAATTAAAATTCCAGCAAATTGAATGTTAATTATATATAATTATAAGAAGTAATTAAATCGAAAGGAGAATTAAACCAATCAATTAAAATACTTAATAAAATATATATGACATAGACTATATAGAGAATTAAAAATACAAAAAATAGGAAGGGTTTAAAAATGAAGTAATTTATTTGATTGTGTAATAGAAGAGTATATAATAATAAATAGTTGACTATAAAGCAACTGTTAATAGAGAAGAGAAAGTAGATGAGTTATGTTCTAATTGAATACTATCTACTTTCCTTTTCTATCTTTTATATCTTGAATGAATTTCCAGCATGTTAAATCTTATTTAGGTATATAGGGTAAGGGTAGAACATAGGGTAGGGGGCTCAGGGGAAACATTGATTAGTACACCCCCCCAGCCTACCCAGTGCGTGTGAACACCTTTTAACTCAGAAAGGAGTCTCTAAAAAGCTCTTTTCCACACACACATTTTTTTGCTAAAATATTTTTTAGTTTTTCAAGTTATTAGAGAATATTAAAAGAAATTGAAAAGTGTAATGTTTTATGTCATAATTGCCATTCGAAATTGCATAATAAATTAATTTTTAATTAGAAAGGAAATAAATTAAATGAGTTATAACTCAACACCTATTGTATTGTACGGAATAGAAATATCTCTTATAGATTTTTACAGCTATGTAAAAAATGTCTCAGATGTTAAATCTTCTTATAAATGGGTTTCCGAAGAAGGTATTCAGACAGAACAGGAAGATATTCTCGAAGAAGTTTTTTTTGGAGAAATAGGCCCTTATGAAACTTTTGATGAATTTAAAAGAGAATTAGAGATAGTAAGTCATGTATACTGTTGTGGAGATCGAGATAGTCGTAGACTGTGGATCGGAGAAGATTATAAATGCATGAGAGAAGATGAAACGAAATCTCAATTTCAAAAAACGATTGAAGATTTAATTCTTAAAATTTTTGGGGAAGAATACAAATGCTCAAAAATAGAAGAGTGTATAGAGGTTTAAAAAGGAATATTTAAATGACTGAATCTTGGTATAAAGAATGGTGTCCTCATTGTGATGCTCATAATTGGGTTTGTAATGGAGATGAAAATGATCTATCACAAATAGATATAGAAGGAATAAAATGCAGAAAATGCAAAAAGATATTTCCTCTTGGCGAAATGCCATATGATGTAGAAGAATTAGAAGATATTAATTGGGAAGATGGTTCAGACATTCCATCATAAGTTATTAAATTAAAGAAGAAATTAGAAGGAGAAGAATAATGGGTAGTTTTAACGTAGCATGTTCAGTAAGTAATATTTCTATAAGTCCTGATATGAAGGTAGCTTATTTACCTTTAAAGATGTCAATAGAAGGATTAGATAATTCGGTTATTAAGAATAGAAATTTTTTAATTTATCCATGGTGTCATTATGCTCCTTATACTTTACCTATTTTTGGAACATATAACGATTATGGTTGTTTAGCTGATATTGAAAGGAATGAAAATGTTTTGTTTTTAGAAGAAAAATTCGGAATAGAAATAGAAGACATTTTTAGTGATAATGAAAACTTTAAAGCATCAGGTATGTTTATCCATAGAGATATATGGGATATTATGGTAGAAAAACAGATGAATGAATTTGGAGAGGAAATAAGTGACAAAAAAGGAGATAGTGGTTATTATGGTAATTATGGAGATGAATATTATCTAAAAGAATTCAATATATTAAGAGCCTCTTTAAAATTACAAGCAGAAATAGATGAACAATTAGAAGATAAAGATTTGTCAAAAGAAGAATATCAAAAATTAGCTATTAAAAGAATGAGATTAGGATTTGATTCTAAAGTAGAGTATAATATATTTAAATTTCGTCATTATGTTCATTTTACAGGGAATAGTGAAAATGAAGAAATTTGGGGCAATGTAAAAGATGGTTTTTATGATCTTTATAAAGAAAAAATTCAAAATGGAGATATGTTTGAAGAATTATTAGCATTGAAGAAATTTGAGATTTCGATGACAAATTGTAATAATATTTATTTTCCTACGGCAAATGGTGCTCAATTTGGTAATCCATGGGCTAATAAAGTTGTTGTAGAAAAGACTTTAGAAATTTTAAATGCAGAAATTAAAGAGCGAGAAGAGTTTGAAGATGAATAAAGAAATAGATTACGAAGATCTTATTTGGAAATTAATATATGATGATGGTAGTGGAGAACCTAAGAAGGGAGAAGTTGGTAATTGTCTTGCGTGTGCTAAGGAATTAGGTGATACTAAGATAATAGTTGGTTATAGTCTTAAGGGTGAAGAAATTTGTTATTATTCAAGTAATAATATAGAGCAAGAGACTTGGTTATATAGATTTGAAGAATATTGTTATCCAATGGAATTTTGTTTAAAGCATATAGAAAAATACGGAAAATAGATTATGAATAAAGAAAAATATTTAGAAAAATTAGATCAAGTTATTAATCATGTAAATCATGAGATAGAATTAGCTGATAATAATTCTAAAAGATATACTGTAGATGTTGCTAAGTATTTACATTCAGAGGATCCTCAAAATATAGAAATTAGGGAAAATGCTTATCTTAATTACAAGGTTTGTGAAGGAAAAAAAATGAAAATTTGTCCTAAATGTGGAAGTAATAAAGTTATAATATTTGACTCTGATAATGATATTTGTCAAAAATGTGATAAATGGTTTCCTGCTTTAAAAGAAGAGAAATGTCATAAAGAATGTTGGACATTAAAAAATAAAGAGATAAGACATCATAAAAATTGTATCTATTATAAAGATAGTTTATCAGAAACAATAGATATTTATAGAGATCACATAATTAAAAAAGGAAATAACTAATGAAAAATGATAATTATTACGAAACAGAAAAATACATATTCTTTTATGGTTCATTTTATTCTCAATGGGCAATAAGAGATATTAATATCAATAATGTTGTGTATAATACGTGTGAACAGTATATGATGGCACAAAAAGCATTATTATTTAATGATCATTATGCTTTGAATCAGATAATGGAATCTAAAGATCCTAAGGTTCAAAAATCTTGGGGTAGAAAAGTGAGAAATTTTAAAGTAAAAGAATGGGAAGAAAAAGCTCAACACGTTGTTTTTATTGCTAATTATGCTAAGTTTACTCAACATGAAGATCTTAAAAAAAGGTTATTAGATACTGGTGATAAAATATTAGTAGAAGCTAGTCCTTGGGATAAGATATGGGGAATAGGCATGAGAGCGTCTGATAAGGGCATTGAAGACCCTAAGAACTGGAAAGGTACTAATTGGTTAGGCGAAGCTATAATGAAAGTTAGAGCTGCTATTAGAATAGATATAGAAGAGGAGGAAGAATTTTGATAATTAATCATAGAACAATTACTTGTGAAAGTTGTAATAAAGATTCGCTTTTAACTATAATGGATCTTATTAATGGATTAAATGAATGTCCTTTTTGTAAAGGACCAGTTGATAAAGACTTAGAAAAGAAAGAGAAATAATGAAAAAAATATTACAAACAATTAAAAAATGTTCAGATTGTCCTTATAGAGAGCTTTACATAAAGAGTGATATAAAGTATTTTAGATGTGATCATTCTAAATTTGAAGGGGAAAATGATTTCAGACCAACCGATAATCTTATTTCTAACGGTTGTCCGTTAGTCGATGTTGGGGTAAAGGTTGGTATTGCTGTTATTCTTATAACTAAAGATGATAAAATACTAATTGGTCAAAGAATAAATACAAGCTCTGGTGAAGGTATGTGGGGACTTCCTGGTGGACGCATGGATTTATGGGAAGATCCGATAGAAACGGCTGTAAGAGAGACACAGGAAGAAACAGGGATCGTTATAAACGAGAGTCACTTGCAATATGTTTTTCTTACAAATGATATTTTTAAAGAAAGTGATGAACATTGGATCACATTATATTATGCAACTAAGGTTTGGGAAGGTGAAGCAGAAATTATGGAGCCTAATAAATGTAAAGAATGGAAATGGGTTAATCTTAATGAATTACCTGATAATGTTTTTTGTAGATGGGAAGAACTATTAAGAGACTTATTAAAAAGAACGGATATAAATTACGAATACGAAAGAGATTATTAAAAAGGAGTTAAAGATGTCGATGATGGCTAAGTGTGATTTTTGTGGTGGAGATAATAATGATAATAATTCATCTTTGGCAGGAGTAATCTATGGTATTATGGGAGAAAATACTAGTCCTGATTATAAAATGACTATAAACAAATGGCCTTCTGAAGATGATGATACTCATATTTGTCATAGATGTTTGGAGAAATTATCTAATGAATTTCTAAAAATAAAAGGACAAAATGTATGGGAATGGAATTCGATAAGTGATTCAATTTATCCGGAGGTATATAAAGATTTATTATTTGTAACAAACTGTGGTAGTTGTTATAAAGGTGATTTTAGAAACTTAGAGTCTGATAATTCTGAAAATTCTAAATTCCTAACCGACTCAGGAAATCAATTTAGAACTGATGAAGTCAAAAAATGGTGTTATATTTATAAACCTAATGATTAACAATTTTTAACAATAAAAAGGGACTAACTAATGACAAACTGTTGGATTATTATAGGCAACCATAAGGGTAAAGATCTTTATTGGACAAAGAACAATAATTTTAGTGATATAACTAAATGTCGTGTTTTTATGACGGAAAAATTTGCTTTGAAGCAGATTGAAAAAGCTATTAAATATATTGAAGATAGTGATGATATATTATGGGGAGAGTGTAGAATTGTTCCTTATATATTAATTAAAAACATGGGAATAAATAAAATTTCGCGGGAAGAAAAGAAAGAAGCAATTTAAGTTTAATAGGCATTTAAAGATGGATGATTTATATCATAATAATTATAAGAGTTGGATAAAAGAAGAAGAAGAATTCTTTTCAGAAGAAGGACTTGAGAAACTTAAAAAAGACTTTAATGATGAGATTCAATTTGGTTCTCCAACAAAAGCCGTAAATATATTAGATGAGATACAAAAGAAAAAGGCTAATAAATTAAAAGTAATTGATATTAGTTCTGAAATGAAAGCTGATCTTTTAGCTGTTCATGGGATAAAAATAGATGATGCTGAGCAATACCTTGGTAAAAACATAAAAGAAGAAATGATGAAAGGGGGAATTCCTCCTCTTCTTATTATTAATGATTCTTATATTGAAGATTTTTTTGATAAAAAGGAAAAAACTCCAGATATTTCTCCCGCGAAAAAAATAAACAAGTTTAAATTATTACGATTTGAAGATGGGGGATTAATTATGGCGATTGAGAATGGAAATGTTACTACTTATAAGAATAGTCAATATGATCCTAGTAGTATCAAAATTGACTTAAGTAAACCTCTTCCTCAACTAGATTTAAAAGATATTAAAGAACTTTTTTCAGATCCTCCCTCGAAAAAAATAATAAACAAATTTTCCTTATTAGTATTTGATAAGTGATTTTTTTTAGATATAATTAGGAACATGTAATTTTATGGTCTTAAAAAAAAATTGTGAGAGGTTCTCTGTAATTAAGTTAATTAAATTTAAAAAAGGAACAAAATGGCAAGTCCAGAAGTAATCAGAAATATAATTGAAGAAATGAATAACAAAGCCTCATTTGTAAAGAGTTTTGATAAGGCTTTGGTCGGATATGGCAGACAGCATGGAAATAACTATTTAGCTATTTACGATGCAAGTATATGTATTGAGATTTTAATGGAAAAAAATAATATGGGCGTAGAAGAAGCCTATGAAATCTTCGATTTGGGCTTAAATAATGGATGGCCGGAAGAATCAGATCCTGTCTTCATTAATGATTTTAGATTAACTACAGAACCTGATCTTAAAATAATAAATAAAATGATAAATGATGACGAGACCTTAGAAGAATATATAAAAAAAGTAGATAATAGGAGAAAAAATGATTAAAAAATCAGAAAAGACATATTATGCTAATATCTATATGGGTCTAAAAAGAGGCTATGATGGGGATAATATAAGATTAGATGAAATAGCTGATTATATAAATCTATTTATTAATAAAAATAAAATAGGGTGTACAACTACTGATACTTTTTTTCAATATCCTGGCGGAGAAGAAGAAGGCGTTTGTATTGGATTAATAAATTATCCTAGATATCCTAAAGGACCAGAAGGGACTAGAGAAGTAGCAGAAGCTATGGTAGAAAATTTATTAGAGATATTTGAACAAGAAAGAATAACAGTTGTATATCCTGATGAAACAATTATGTATGAGAGGGAAAATGAAGATAATAATAGCGGGAAGTAGAAATATGTTAGACTATGAAGTTATAATAAAAGCTGTTAAAGAATCTAATATGGATATAACTGAAGTTGTTAGTGGAACAGCTAAGGGAGTTGACTCTCTAGGGGAAAAGTACGCTAGCGACAATAATATACCTTGTTCTAGATTTAAGGCTGAATGGAATAATATAGACGTTCCTGGGGCTATTGTAAAGCGTAATCAGTATGGATCTTACAATGTAAAAGCAGGTTTGAATAGAAACGAAGATATGGGAGATTATGCTGATGCTTTAATAGCTGTTTGGGACGGGAAATCATCTGGAACAAGACATATGATAAATTATATGAAGAGTTTAAATAAAAAAGTATTTGTATATAAGATATGAAAATGGCTAAAAAGATAAAAATTGAAAAACAAACTGCTAATTGGACTACTAAATCTGGTCAGAAAATGCGTATCTGTGATATGGAAGATTCTCATTTAATAAATTCTTTAAACTTATTAAGAAGAAGTGCTATTATTCATGCTCTTGCTAGCGGATTATCAAAGAAAGGAATTAAAGGAGGGAGTTGGGGGGCTTATATTGTTAATTATGGTATTTTTAATTGTTTACGTTTAGATTGCGAAAGAAGAAATATATATTGGGACAAAAACGAATTAGACCACAAAGCATCTCTACTTTTGGCAGATACTAAAGATGGCGTAACTATAGCGTCTTGGGGAGTAAGTAAGGATATTACGAACAGAGGACCTAAAAAACCTAAAGTTAATAATAAATTTGGTTTATTATTTTTTGAGGGAGTTGAACCTATTGAAGAAAAAAAGAT